>Ga0209638_1000136_pt1 | contig 47576 bp, 45 predicted proteins | sample BarGraNGADG00211_FD_184490 | JGI IMG/M metagenome (GOLD analysis project Ga0209638, IMG submission 184490) | Arctic peat soil microbial communities from Barrow, Alaska - Barrow Graham LP Ref core NGADG0002-211 (SPAdes) (version 2) | ecosystem: Environmental > Terrestrial > Soil > Wetlands > Peat... | reverse complement strand
AGGATGAACGGCAGGACGCTCGGCACGCCTGACGACGTCATCGCGGCGCTGGCGACACTGAAGGTCGGGTCGGAGGTGACGATGACCGTGTTCCGCGACGGAAAGTTAGTGGACCTGAAATACGTCCTTCCAGAGCGGCCTCTCCTGCCGGGAGACATCACGGGCAGCCAGGGCGAGTCGTGGCCGACCTCCGCCGGGAAGGCACTCACGGTCAAGAGCATCCGGTTCTAAATGCGTCAGTCCGGCACGCTGGTCCCCGCCTCCACAGGTGGCGTCCTTCACCACCACCCGGCGAGTCCGACCCGAACGGGCCCGCCGGGCAACGCTTCGCCCCCTTCTTCCCAAGCCCCATTTCCTCGCTGCGGCGCGGCGGATCGGAAAGGAACGGCACCCATGCGACTTTCACCCAGCGATGTCCGCTCGACGAGCGCGCGAGCGTTACGGCACGTGGCGCTCATCGAGATGATTGGTTTCGGGGTCATCGTCTCGGTGATCTGGCTCGACGAGCTGTTCGACCTCCCCCATCGGCTATTCGGCGCTCCCGTCAGCCCGACGCGGCTCACGGAATCGGCAATGGAGTCGTTGGGCGTCGTGCTGCTTGCGGCGATCGTGCTCCTGTCGACGAGGCGACTCATCGCGCGGGTGGTGTACTTGGAGTCCTACATCACGTTGTGCGCCTGGTGCCGACGGGTGCACCGAGACGAGCAGTGGCTCAGCATCGAAGCGTATTTCGCCCGGCATCAGGCGAGGACGAGCCACGGGATATGCCCGGACTGCCAGGCGAAGGCACTTGGCGATGTCCACGACGCGGGCCGCGGAGTGGAGCGGGCTCGGAGCTGATCCACCGAACGCCGCTGCCTTTTGCACGTGCTCGATAACGAATGGGGATCGGACGCGCGCTGCGGAGATCCTCGGCGCTGACCGTCACACGCTGTCTCGCATGGCTGAGCGTATGGGGATCGATCTCAAAGAACGACGCATGGTAGTCAAGACAGGCCGCCGCGGAGAGGGTGCATCGCCGCGGCGGCCAGAGCAGAGGTCCGTCCCACCATCGCCTACGTTCCCGGCGACACGGGTGGTGCCGGAAGCGGAACCGGTCCGCGCGCCAACGAGCGCGCCGGGATCGGAGGCGGGTCACTGGTTTCACCAGGTCCCAGCTTCTCCATCGTGAGCCGCAGTTTGAAGGTGACAGCCGGGGTCACGTAGATGTTGTGCGTGACCGTGCGATACCCCTCGAAGTGCAGGGTGATGGCGTGCCCGCCTGGCGTGGCGTGAAGCCGCTGAAACACGCCGTCGAAATTGTCGACGACCCCGGCGTAGAAGCCATCGACGTAGACTTCGGCCTGCTTGGGGGACGCGAGCACCCGCACATCCCCAGACGCTCTCATTGGAACCGCGCCGTAGTACGGATACGGGCCCCAGAACGGACCGTAGGCGAGCGGGCCGTACAGGTAACCGCCCGTGACAATGATCCGCCCGCGACGCATTTGAGCGGCGGCCGGCGATGGCCACAACGTTGTCGCGACCACCAGCAAGACCCCGGTCACCAAGGCGACGAATGTTCTCCTGCGCATGTGTTGTCCATCCTCCCAGGCAGACTCACACCTACTCACTGCAAAGGCGGCGCCAAGACGGATCACGCGCAACTTCGTGCGAAGCACGCTCTCTTGTGAGTGCGACTGGCCTCCCCAGGATCGCCGACGTTCGAGGAGCATTGACATGAAGCCGACTTGAGGGCGCTCCAGATGCCCGACGGGCCGACGTATCCCATTCTGATGGCTGAAGGCAGATACTGTACGTGTAGACAGACGCCGGCCTGCAGAAGCTCGCGAAGGCCACCAACGTGCAGAATCTCGTGCTGGCGCCAAAGGAGAAGGTCTGGACGTCGCCGGACGGGAAGACGACCGTTGCGCTGGCGGCAGGCACGTTCTACGTGGTACTCGATCCCAAGGGCAGGTTTCTCCTCCAGACGTCTCCAGGCATCGCGCCCCGTGTTGACGCGGCACTATGTTCCATGTGACCTCCCTCGCTCTCGGCTGACGTGCCGACCCATGCGCTTTCGACTTCGGTCGCTGAGAGAGCGCGGCGATGATGAGGACCCGGGCGTTGTGCCTTCCTCGTGACAACGGCGTGACAGTTCGACGGCAAATCCGCTGCGACGCTTTCATGACGCGCGGCCGGCGACGAGCCCGGTGATCAGAGGCCGATCCAATGGAGACGTTGATGGAGACCACTCTTGACGCCCGCAGTGCACGGACACTCCAGGGCCCGCCGGCGCGACGCCCCATGACGCGAAAGCAAGTCGCCGCTGTGGCGATCGCATCGGGCGTGCTCGTGCTGTTGGTGGGCGTGCAGACCGAATCGGTGATCATCAAGGCCGTCGGGGCGACGGGGCACGAACTCGAGTGGATCAGTGACGTGATTGCCGCGATCGCGGTCACGACCCTGACCTACCTCTGGCTCAGCTTCCGGACCACCCGCGCACAATTGCTGGATGCGGATCGAGCCCGCATCATCCAGGATGAGGAGTTCAGGCTGGCCGCCGAAATCCAGCGAACCTTGCTTCCTGAGATCCCCCCGGCGACACCGGGCTACCGCTGGGCCGCGCGCATGGAAGCGGCTCGCCAGGTCGGCGGCGACTTCTACGACTTCGTGACGACAGACGAAGGCGCCGTGCTCCTGATCCTCGGTGACGTGTCGGGCAAGGGAGTACCAGCGGCGATGATGCAGTCGTCGCTCTCGACGCTGTTCCGCGTTCACGCGTCGATGACTTTGGATCCAGACACGATCGCCAGCCGCATGTCGGAGGCCCTGCTCACGCAGACGGGAGGGCGTCCGTATGCCACCGCCATCGTGGCGAGGTTGGACCGTTTCCCGCGGCGGATCACATACGTCAACGCCGGTCACCCCCCCGGTCTCGTGCTGCGTGGACCGGAGATACTCACGTTGGACGCGGGGGGACCGCCGCTGGGCCTGCTGCCCAACGCCAGGTACGAACCCGCGTCGTTCGACCTGGCCCCTGGCGACTTCGGTGTGCTGGTGACCGACGGCGTGACGGAGGCACTCGAGGGGATACCCCTCCTGCTGAGCCAGGCGCTCGGAAATGGGCACCTCCCGCAGTCTGCCACACTGGAGGAAAACTGCGACTCCCTGCTTCGGACCGCCGCGAGCGCGCCTGGCCCTCCCGGGGCGGGAACATGGAGCGACGACCGGACCGTCCTCGCCTTCCTGGTTTCGGACGATCTTCTACCTGCGGATTGAGCGCCTCCAGGAGCGGCTTGCTCACCGGAAAGCCGTGAGGCAGCCGCCTTCCAGCGGATCGGAGCGGCGGTGGACAGGAGCGACAGCGGATTCTGAACGTCCCCGCCTCACGCGCTCAGTAGATCGCCGCCCGGCGGGCCCGTTCGCGTCGGGCTCGCCGGGTGAAGGTGAAGAGCGCTACTTCTTGATGCGGGTCCCTTTCAGCGAACTGTGAGAGTGCTTCGCTTTGGTGACAAGCACCAGGTAGCCGTCATCTCCGGGAACCAGCAGTTCCGAGACGTAATCTTGGCCATTGAGCTTGTCAAAGACCACCTCGGGCTCGGCCAGGGGTTTGCGCTCGGCCAGCCGAGTCTCCACTGGCAGCATCACGGTGCCACCCTTCGCGTCCCTGGACTCCAGCGTGAGGACGTCACCCTCCTGGTTGGCGTACAGGACGTACTGACCTGCGGTGAAGGCCCGACCGTTGGCGACAAAATTGAACGGGATCTTGAAATCGTAACGTTCCTGTGCGCTGGCCGGCCGGCTGGTCCCGAGCATCATGAGCGCAACTGCGGCGACTGTCACGAGCGTGCGAGGGTTCATAGCCAATCTCCTGTCTGTCATTACCGACTTGCCACTATCGGCGAGCGATCCCACGTGCGCGCTGCCAAGCGCCGAGACGATCACGAGAGCTTCATCTACGATCCGACTGGGCCTACCGTTTCAGCCACCTCAGATGGGGACATGCCGTGCTGCCCATCTGCTCCGTCAGGGGCACATCGCCATGGAGTCCTTTCCTGCCTGCGTGTGCTCCTTCATGTGAGCCATCATCCCGTGGCGCATCGTCATCCTGTCGTCGCGCATCGCCCAGCGTTGCGCGACCATCTCGATGACAACCGTGGCGGTCGCCTCCGCCTTCTCCATGACCGACGCGGCGTTCGCCTTGCCGACGATATCTCTCCGTCGGTCCGATCATCGGTTCAAACGCGATCGTGGGGCTGTCCAATACTGCACAGGCTCGAAGGGAAAGGCAGGGGTCCGACCGACTCAATCGCGGCGCCGCCTTTCATCCACGGCGGTATGTGACTTACATGCACGCCAGCCACGCCCTGCATTTCGCTTTGAACGACATCGGGGTGGGCTTCTTCGCCTGAGCCTTATCCGGGGACGGTGGTCGCCCGTCCCGTGACGTGCAACCGCCCGTTATCGGACACCGGCGGCGCCGCCACAGCGCCTACGGACAGTCCCTGACCGTCCCCACAGACTTCTCGATTCGTCCGAATCTCCCTGGGTAGCCCGATCCGGGTGGCGGCTCGCCTGGCGCCGACGCGCCACCCAGCGTTGTGCCGGACCTACTGCTCGACCAGTTCCACGCGTCGATTCTGCGCACGGCCCTGCTCATCCTTGTTCGAGGCGATAGGGCTGTACGGACCAACACCGGCCGGCTTCAGCCTCGTGGCGGCGATGCCGCGGCTGACCAGCGCCTTCACCAGGGCATCGGCGCGACCGACCGACAGTGTCAGATTCGTCTCGAGCGTCCCCACGTTGTCGGTGTGGCCGACGATGAAGGCCTTGAGAGTGGGAGTTCGCGGACATGGCTGGCGCTCCGCGTGTGGGCCGCGCCCACCTCGCCGAGGCGCTGCAGTATCGACTGGTCGGCTAGCGCAGCGGTGAGAAGCGTCTCTCCGGCGCGCGGGGTGCCCTGCCCTCCCGTGGCGCCGCACGACAGCCGCACGACCCGTTGACTGGGCGCAGCACGCCGATCTACTATCTGCCCAGCACGGCATCGCCCCCCGCAGTTTCGACCTCTTTTCCGTCTTGTCGACACACTCCGCCCACAGTCATGAAGGAGCTGATGATGCGGCCCAGTGCTCGTTCTCGCGAGTTCGCGAACGCCCTGCTTCTTGCTGCGCTCGTGATTGTGCGACCCGGCCTCGCGGCGGCCCAGACCTCGCCCGACAAGTTCCTGGGCTTCCAGCTTGGCGCCGACCGCGTCCTGGCTGACTATGGCCAGATCCGCGCCTACTTCGACAAGCTGGCCCAGGAAACGCCACGCCTGAAGGTCGTCGCGCTGGGCGAAACCACCCTCAAGAAGGAGATGATCATGGCGGTGATCACCTCCGAGAAGAACATGCGGGACCTGGACCGTTACCGGAACATCGTGCGGCAGCTGCGCGACGCGCGCGGTGTCACGCCGAAGGACGCCGCGGCGCTGGCCAAAGAAGGCAAAGTGATCATCGGCATCCAGTGCAACATTCACTCGACCGAGATCGCCTCGAGCCAGATGGCCATGGAGCTCGCCTACAAGCTTGTCACCGGCCAGACACCCTTTGACGCGGCGAAGGTTCTCGACGACGTGATCCTGCTGCTCATTCCGAGCCAGAACCCCGACGGCCAACAGATGGTGACCGAGTGGTATCGGAAGTACGTGGGCACGAGATACGAAGGGGGACGGATGCCGTGGCTGTACCATCCCTACTCCGGCCACGACAACAACCGCGACTTCTACATGTTCAACCTGGCCGAGACACGCAACGTGGCCCGGGTGCTGTATCACGACTGGATCCCGCAGGTGTACCTCGACGAGCACCAGATGGGATCGAGCGGCGCCCGGTTCTTCATCGCGCCGTACGCCGAGCCGTTCATGCAGGAGGTTCACCCGCTGGTCTGGCGGTCGATCCAACTCATGGGCACGAACATGATGTACGCGCTCGATCGCGCAGGCATGAAGGGAGTCGTCAGCGCCGATCGGTACACGGCCTGGATGACGGGCGGCGGTGATGATGGCGCCTGGACCCACAACGTGGCGGCGTTTCTGACCGAAGGCGCGAGTGTGAGGGTCGCGACACCGGTCTACATTGAGCCGGGCGAGCTCAGCCCGGAGTTTACGGTGTCGCGGTCGAATTTCATCAACCCGTGGCCGGGTGGCTGGTGGCGATTACGCGACCTGATGAACTACGAGCTGACCTTCAACATGGCCGCCATCCGCACCGCTGCAGAGCACCGGGAGGACTTCCTTCTGAACTTCTACACCATGAACAAGGAGGCGATCGAGGCGAGCGGGCCGAACGAGCCCTACGCCTCCGTGATCTCCGGCGAGCAGCACGACTACCTCACCGCGTTGAAGATGCTCGACGTGATGATGATCGGCGGGATCGAGGTTCACCAGGCTGACCAGCCGTTCCTCGCTGATCAACGCACGTACCCGGCCGGCTCCTTCGTGGTCCTGATGTCGCAGCCGTACCGGCCGCACGTCAAGGCACTCCTCGGTCCGCAGAAGTACCCCGAAATGCGGCAGTACCCGGGCGGGCCGCCGGTGCCGCCGTATGACAACGCCGCATGGACACTGCCGATGCTGATGGGCGTGGACGTTCAGCTGGTCAGGAAACCGTTCGACGCGAAGCTGAAGAAGCTGACAGCGGTGCCGTATCCGACCGTCGCGCCGCCAACCGCCGGTCCTGCGTATCTGGTTTTGGACGCCTCCTTGAACGCGTCCTACGCGGTCGCTCTCGGACTGCTGCGCGAGAACGTTCAGGTCGTCCGCGCGCTGCAGCCTGTGGGGATCGGCGCGCGCAGGCTCCCGACCGGCAGCTTCCTCGTCAAGAATGACGCCGCGGCGCGGAAAGTGCTGGCCCCCCTGACATCGAAATGGCGCGTGTCAACGCTCGCGCTCGACGGCATCCAGAACCTGAAGACGGCCCCGCTGAAGAACCCCCGCATCGGCATCTATCAGTCGTACGGCGGCAATATGGACGAGGGCTGGTTCCGCTACCTCCTCGACAGCTGGAACGTGCCGTTCGTCACCCTGCGCAACAAGGACGTCACTGAGGCGAAGGTGTCGGGAGGGCTGCAGTCGAAGATCGACGTTCTCGTGTTCGCCAGTGAGGACGAGCCCTCAATCGTGAACGGCGCCCCGGAGCCGGGTTCGCCCGCCGCGCGCCAGTTCCAGCCGCTTCCGCCAGAGTACGCCGGCGGAATCGGCAAGGAGGGCATCGAGGCCGTCAAAGCCTTCGTCGAGGGCGGCGGGATCGTGCTGACGCTGGCCGAGGCGTGCCGGTTCGCGTTGAAGGACCTGGAGGTGCCGGCGCGCGATCCCGTGCAGGGCCTGAGCCGGACCGACTTCTGGTGCCCGACCTCGCTGCTGCGGATCAAGGTCGACACCGAGAGTCCGCTGGGATTCGGGATGCCGACGGAGACGGCCGCGATGTTTGCGAGCAGCGTGCCCATCGACACCTTCATCCCGCCAAGCGTCGACTGGGAGCGCCGCGTGGCGGCCACCTATGCGGACGACGACCTCCTGATGAGCGGCTGGCTCATCGGCGGCGACCGGATCGCGAGGAAGGGGGCCGTCGTCGACATCACGTACGGCAAGGGGCACATTGTGCTCGTGGGCATCCGGGCTCAGTACCGCAACCAGAGCCACGGCACGCACAAGTTCCTGCTGAATGCGCTGCTCTACCCGCGGATGGAGGGGATGCCGAGCCAATAGTTGCGGGTCTGCGACGAGGCGGGGCCTCGTGCCGGCGAACAGAGTGGAACGCACGCATCCTCCTCCGCGCTGAAGGAGAGTCCCAAAGTCTCGGACGGCGGTACCTACCGTCAGAACGCTGGAGCGGCGGACGGGTTCAGGAACCGCTCGAGCCACTCCACCCAGCGCCGCTGCACGTCCCGTTGACGCACGGGGTCGGCCGCGTTGTGCCCCGAGATCGGATACGCAAAGAACTGAGTGGTCACGCCGGCGTCCTTGAGCGCGTGGAAGAGCTTGTAGGACTGGGTGATCGTCACGCGGTAGTCGCCGACGTTGTGGAGGATCAGCGTGGGCGCCTTGATCTTCGACGCGTACGTGATCGGCGACTGGGCGCGCGCGCGCTCCATCGACTGCGGGTTGATCCACGCCGAGGTGGCGCCGCGGGCGTTCGCGGCGTCGCCCAGGGTCGACTGGTCGAGCTGATCGGTCACCGCCGCGCCCGCCACCGCCGCCTTCCAGATGTCGTAGTGGCCCAACATCCACGTCGTCATGTAGCCGCCGTACGACCAGCCCGACACCGCCATGCGGGTGTCCTCGACGATGCCCTTCTGTTTGACTGCCTCGATGCCCGCCATCACGTCGCGGCCGGGCCCCTCGCCGGCGTCGTTGGCGATGGCCCGCTGGTAGGCGCCGCCCAGGTTGTCGCTGCCACGGTAGTTCGGCTGGAAGACGAGCCAGCCCTTCGCCGCCATGAGCTGCGCCGGCGCGCTGAAGATGAGCATCGACGCCGCGCGCGGCCCGCCGTGGATCAGGAGCACGAGCGGGTACTTCTGCGAGGGGCTGAAGTCGGGCGGGTACGTGAGGATCCCGTTCTCGCTGAAGGTGTCGTTCTTCCACTCGACGACCTCTGTCCGGCCGAGCGGCAGGGCGACGGTCTCGGCGTTGACTGCGGTCAGCCGCCTGACCGGGCCGTCGATCGACGGCATGTAGTAGAGCTCGGACGGCCGCAGCGGCGAGCTGGCCGTGAAAGCGAGTGCGCCGTCCTTGCCGACGCTCGCGTCCACGTGGTACGACGAATTCGGGCTGAGGTCGCCGAGGTCGAGCTTCCTCGCCACACCCTCGACCGGCTGGACCCACAGCGACACCCGCATCGAGTCGTTCGCCCCGACGAGCAGCGCCTTGCCGTCCGGCATCCAGATCGCGCTGGCCATGTTGCGGTCGATCGCCGTCGTGATCGTCTTCGCCGGGCCGCCCGCGGCCGGCGCCACGGCGACAGCGCCCTGGTTCACCAGCGCGACCGAGTCTCCGGCCGGCGAATACAGCGGGAAGGTCCCGCGCAGGCCGTTGAGCGGCTTCACCGTGCCGTCGCTCCCGTTCACGACCTGCAGGTCGTTTCCGCCGCCGCCATGCGGGGTCTGCTGGCGTGCGAAGGCGATGGACGTGCCGTCCGGCGTCCAGGCAATCGCCGAGGCCGGGGGACCCGGCGGGCGGCTGACCGGCAGGCTCCAGGCGCCCGACGTCAGCCGCTGCGCCGGCGCGGTGCCGGCGCTCGACACCAGCCAGATGTGGGTGGAGGTGGGCGCGGCGCTCGTGAGCACGCTGTCGTTGATGGCCACCTCGAACGAGTCGTTGAACCGCTCGGGGCCCGTCCTCTTCTCCGGCTCGTCCGCCGTGGCGAAGGCAATCGTCCGGGCGTCGGGCGACCAGGCGAACTGCTGCACGCCCCGAGCGGCCGTCGTGATCGCCTGCGCGCGACCGCCGCCCATCCTCAACACGTACACCTGCGGCCGCGCGTCGCCGCCCGTCCCGACACTCGCCAGGAACGCGATCTGCCGCCCATCCGGCGACCACCGCGGGCCGGAGAGGCCGACCTGGCCGGTGACCAGTGTCTTCGACGTGCCCTTCTCCACGTCCACCAGGACCAGCGCCGGATCGTACCGGTCCTCGTCGAGGCTTGCGTGCGAGACGACGACCGTAATCGACTTGCCGTCCGGGGCGATCTGCGGGTCGGCGACCCGGGCGACGCGCGAGAAGTCGTCGAGGCCGAAGCGGTGCGGCGCCAGCTGCGCCGGCACGGCGACGACGAACGCGACAATGACCAGGAACGTGGTAACGGCGGCTCGCATATAGGCTCTCCTCGGATGATCGCAGGGTGGCGCGACACGCCATCCGGGAGGAAATCTTACACCGCCGGGGACGGCAGCACACGGGCTTTATGGTAGCGGGTCAGCCCGTGACCGTCTCCACCTTGCAGCCCAGGCACTGCGCGGCGCTGTAGCGCTTCTCGCGTTCCGGCGCCGAACCATAGATGTTCTGAAGCACCGCGTCATCGATCTTCGCTCCGTTGGGATCTCTGCGGGTTGACGGGTGCGCTGCGGCGCGCTTATCGCTGGGAAGCTAGATCGAAGGCCCTGCAAAGCATCCGAGACCTCACCGAGACGTGAGCGCCGTCAAGGCCCGAATGGCCGACCTCGATGCACAGTTCGAGGCGCTGAAAGACGCGATGCAGAAAGACATGTCGTCACTACGAGAGACGCAAACTCCGCGAGATTGAAGAAGATGGTTTGTCGGCAGAGGAAACCATCATGGCAGCCAGAAAGAGAGCCAGAGCGAACGCACCGGGTGCCACGCATGTTGCCGAAGCCGTCGAGACGCAAGAGGCGGGCCGGTGGCGTGCACGAATTCAGCCCAGCAGGTTGTACTCCCGAAGCTTGCGATAGAGATTCCGTTCGCTGATGCCCAAGACCCTTGCGGCGTTTCCACGATGTCCATTCATGGTGCGCAGCGCCGTTTCGATGTGGGATCTCTCCAGTTCCGCTAGCGTCGGGAGCGGGCCGGTGGTGGAGGAGCCGGCCGATCGCCCTGCGGGCGCCGCCCCGAGGCCGCCCGGCAGGTGGTGCGGCTGGATTTCCTCCCCGTCGCAGACGATGACAGCCGCCTCGACGGCGTGCAGCAGCTCACGAACATTGCCGGGCCAGTCGTGGCGTTGGAGCGCGCCGAGCGCCTCCGGTCCGATCCGCTTGTGCGACCCGAAACGTTCGTTGAAGGTGCGGGCGAAATGCATGGCCAGCAGCTCCACGTCGCCGGGGCGCGCCCGTAGCGGCGGCACGTCGAGGGTGATGGTTCGCAGCCGGTAGTACAGGTCCTCCCTGAACAGCCCCTGGACGACCATCGCGCTCAGCTTCCGGTTCGTCGCCGCCAGCACGCGGGCGTCCACCCGGATCTCGCTCGTGCCGCCGACGTGCCGGAACGTCGAGGTATCGAGCACCCGCAGCAGCTTGACCTGGGTCGCCAGGCTCACCTCGCCGATCTCATCCAGGAAGATTGTCCCGCCGTGCGCCACCTCGAACAAGCCGGGCTTCGCGCGATCGGCCCCCGTGAACGCCCCGCGCTCGTGGCCGAACAGCTCACTCTGGAGCAGTGACTCCTGGAGGGCGGCGCACTCGACGACGACGAACGGCCGTGCCCTCCGCGGGCTCCGGGCGTGCAGCAGCTTCGCGATCATCTCCTTGCCGCAGCCGGTCTCGCCGGTGATCAGCACCGTGGAGTCGGTCGGCGCGACGCGATCAATCAGGGCCAGCAGGCCCTTGAACTCGAGGCTCTCGCCCACGAAGGAGCCGCCCGGGTCGGCGGGCGTCAGGGCGCGCTCGAGGAGGTTCGTGCGGCGGCGAAGGGCCTGACGCTCGATCGCGCGGTGGATCCGCATCTCCAGCTCGGCCAGCGGGCAGGGTTTCACGACGTAGTCGAACGCCCCGATCCGGATCGACTCGATCGCCGTGTCGATCGATCCGTGACCCGTGAGCATGATGACTTCGGTCGACGGGCATCGCTCCCGGATGGCCTTCAGCACGTCGAGCCCGCTGACGTCCGGCAACTGGAGGTCGAGCAGCACGACATCCGGCTCGAGCTCGGGAACCCGCTGGATCGCCTCGGCGCCCGATCCGGCTCCTGCCACGACGAAGCCCAGTCGCTTCAATTCGCCGCCGATCACCATGCGGAATACGTCGTCGTCGTCAACGAGGAAGATCGCAGGATAGGACTTGGTCATGCGTCTTCCTGGACCACCGCGCGTTGCAGGGGCGGCAGCACGATCTCGAAGGTGGCGCCGGCGCCTGGCTCGCTCCGGACGAGGATGTCGCCTCCCCAGCGCCGAACGAAGTTCAGCGACAGGAACAGCCCGAGTCCCGTGCCACCCTTCCGCAGGCTGAAGAACGGCTCGAAGATTCGTTTCTGGTGTTCCGGCGCGATGCCACAACCCCGGTCCTCGATCTGGATGCGGACCGGGTCCCCGTCCACGGTCCTGATGACCACCCGCCCGCCTGGCCGGGATGCCTGGATGGCGTTCAGGATCAGGTTGGTCAGCGCGTGCTGGAGTTCGGCTTCGTCGGCGCGCACCCGCGAGACGTTGGCGGACGGTTCCACCTCGACGCGAACCGAGTGATCGCGCGCGGTCGGCGCGATGAGGCGCTCCACTGAGGCGATCGCGCCCTGGAGATCGACGATGTCTCCCGGCGAGGCCTCCCCGCGGGAAAGGCGGAGGAAGTGCTGCGTGATGCTGCGACAGCGGAGCACCTGATCGCGCGCGATGGCCGCGCTCTCGGCGATGGCGCCGGCATCCGGCGCGGGGTCGGGACCGGTCCTGGCTTCGCGGAGAATCGCCTCGACACAGGTCAGGACGGTGGCGAGCGGTGTGTTCAGCTCGTGGGAGAAACCGGAGGCGAGCAGGCCGAGCGATGCGAGGCGGTGTGACTCGGCCAGGCGAGCCTCGGCCGCCCGCCGGTCTGAGATGTCCCGCCACACTTCGACGACGTGCGACACGCCGCCTCCCGCCGCCAGGATGGGCGACGCGTGGACCTCCTCCCATGACGACGTCCCGTCGTCCGCCTGGCGCTCGCAGATGCGTACCTGGCGTTCGCCGGACGCGAGGCACTCCTGCGTCAGGCAGTGTCGCTCGTTGCACAAGCCCGCGGCGCCCTCGCGGCAGTTGCAGCCCACCATCTGCGCCCGCGAGCGGCCCGTCCTCGCGATGAACGCGTCGTTGGCAGCGACGATCCTCCGATCCGCGTCCAGGACGGCGATGCCGTCGTCGACGGCGTTGATGATCGTCTCGAGGCGCTCGCGCTGGCTGCGCACCTCGCCGAGCAGGCCCGTGACCGAGTCCGCCATCGCGTTGAACTCGCGGGCCAGCCACGAGATGGTGTCCGACCCGCCGGCCGGCACCCGGCGCTCCAGGTCGCCGGCCGCGATCAGGCGGGCTGCCGTCTCGAACTTCTGGAGGCGCCGGATGACCACGAAGCGGACCACAAGGGCGATAGTCGTCACGAGCAGCAGCGTGATCCCGCCCGTTCCTGCCACCATCCACCGGAGGTCGCGGTTCATCGACTCGCGCACTTCGCCGACGTTGATGTCGAGGATCAAGACCCCGTTGATGCGCCGACCCGGGTCGTGGCAGGCGTGGCACGGTTCGCGATTGCGGAACGGGACGACCGTCCGCAGGACCGTGCCACCGCGGGTCTCGATGACGCGGGTCTGCTCGCGCCGGTCGGGCGGGAACTGGTGGCAGGCCTGGCAGGTGGGCGAGCCGAACGACAGGTCCGTGTTCGAGCCTGGCGGGACGCTTGAGTAGCGTTCGGTGCCCGTTCGGTCGAGCAACACGACCTGCTCGACGCGCGGCTGCGCGCCAAACGTCTGGATCATCCGCGCGATCAGGCTGCGGTCGTTCTCCATCATCTGGTGCTCGAGCGCCGCGCGGATCAACTCGCCCTCGGCGAGGGCCGTGGTCCGGGCGGTGTCGAGCAGGCTCTGGAAATGATGGAGCGAGTACACGTACGCCCCGCCACCGCACACCGCCGCGACGGCAATCGTAATTCCCGCAGCCAGGCCGGCCGTCATGCCGCTGAAGCGTACGCTCATGGAGTTGTGGGCGGAACGCCGGAATACTGACAGGTTCCGTCTCAGGGGTCAACGGTGATTCAGCCGGCCCCCCTCCTGACGGTTCGGCAGTCCTGGCCTGACAAGTTGGCAGGAGCAGCCGGGAGGAGGCGGGTCTCTGTCGCAATTCCCTCGCGATCCGGCGAGGTTGCGCTGGCACCGAATCTGCTTATGGCTGAGGCGACAGGGAGGGACGAGATGGAGATGTTCCTGATGGGTTTGTGCTTGAGCATGCTCGGCGTCGCGGCGGCAGCGCTGGCGTTCGGGGCGGCGACTCGAGGCGAGCCTGGTCGCGCGGAAGGCGAGATCCAGGCGAAGGCGGCGGAGGCCCCCCCGCTGACGGTCTCGATGGGGACGCCACGGTTCTTCGCGGCCGGCACCGGGCTCCCGCCGCACCAGCCGGTTCCACTCGACGTGCTCCTGCTGCAGATCGAGCGGCACGTGAGGCTGGAACAGGCGGCGGCCGAGTCGTTCATCAACCAGCCGTCGAGCGCGTCGCTCCACAGCCGTACGATGTCCCCGCTCGCCCACTGAGAGGTGACACGCCATGACCAGCGGTCTGCCTGAGCTCCTTCGCGGCGTCGCCGAGAGCGACGCCGCGGCGATACTCAGCCTCGGTTCGCGGGTTCACCTGCAGAGCGGCGCCGTGCTGTTCTCGCTGGGGGACGACGCCGACACGCTGTTCCTGGTCGAGCGAGGCCGGGTGGCGCTGACGCTCCCGCTGCAGGTTGGCGGGCGGGACGAGGACGTCCTGGTCGAGGAGCGGCAACCCGGTCAGACGGTGGGCTGGTCGGCGCTCATCCCGCCGCACCGCTTCACCCTGAAAGCCGCCGCGCTGGTGGAGACCGAACTGCTCGGCCTCTCGCGGGCGGCATTGCTCGACTACTTCGCGACCCGTCCCGAGGCGGGCCACGCGGTGACGCGAAACCTGGCCGCGGTGATCGGGCAGCGCTTGCAGGTGTTCCAGGCGATGTGGCTGCGCGAGGTTCAGCGGGTCGTCGATCACCGCAGCGCCTGACGAGGGGCATACCATGAGAGGGTTGTACGTGATGGCGCTGGCGCTGGCGCTGGTCGCATCGGCCGCGGCGCCTGTGGCGCTCGCCCAGCATCCCTCGCCGGCGCCCCTGCCGCGTGCCGGCCCCCCCCCCGCTGAAGAGCGGGTGGAGGTTCCACCGCCCCCGTTCACCGATGGCATTTTCCCGTGCACGAGCTGCCACGCGAGCCTGAAGGTCAACCGGGTGCGCCGGCCGCTCGCCGACATGCACGGCGACATCGTGCTCACGCACGATGAGCAGCACCGATGGTGCCTCGACTGCCACGACCCGGACAACCGGGATTGGCTCCACTTGGCCAGCGGGGAGAAGGTCCCGTTCGAGCAGTCGTACCTCCTCTGCGGTCAGTGCCACGGCGAGAAGCTGCGCGACTGGCGCGCCGGCGTCCACGGGCGCCGGACGGGCGAGTGGAACGGGCACAAGGGGTACCTGCTCTGCGCGCACTGCCACAACCCGCACCAGCCGCGGTTTCGCGCGGTGACGCCCAAGCCGGCCCCGGCGCGGCCGTCGGCCGCCAAGTAGACCGGAGGATGTCGATGGACCCCGAGAAACGCCCCCCGCCCGTCTCGCGCCGGCAGTTCGCGTCGGTGGCGGCAGCGGCGGCCGCCGGATTCATTCTCACGGCTTGCGGCCCCAAGCGCCTGCGCGAGCTGTCCCGGGAGCGTCTGGCTGCCCTGCTCGAGGACCTCGAGAAGGACTACACGAAGCGGTTCGGTACCGCGGTCGTCGTGGCGGATACCCCGCCGATCGAGGGCGTGACCTTCGCGTACGCGCTCGACCTGTCGCGGTGCATCGGCTGCCGGCGCTGTGTCTACGCGTGTGTCGAGGAGAACAACCAGTCACGCGACCCCGAGGTGCAGTGGATCCGCGTCCTCGGGATGAACAAGGAAAAGGGGATCGACTTCTCGGAGTCCGATCCCTACTACCAGCCGGCGGAGGTTCCGGAGGAGGGGCATTTCTACGTGCCGGTGGCGTGCCAGCAGTGCCGGAACGCGCCGTGCACGAAAGTCTGCCCGACCGGCGCCACCTGGACCGAGCCGGACGGGATCGTCGTCATCGACTACGACTGGTGCGTGGGCTGTCGCTACTGCATGGCCGCGTGCCCGTACGGCGCGCGGCACTTCAACTGGGCCGAGCCGACCATCCCCCGCGACCACCTGAACACGAAGACGCACTACCTGGGCAACCGGCCGCGTCCCAAGGGCGTCGTCGAGAAGTGCACCTTCTGCATCCAGCGCGTGCGTGCGGGGCGCTACCCGGCGTGCGTCGAGGTGTGCCCGGTCGGTGCGCGGAAGTTCGGCAACCTGCTGGATCCGAAGAGCGAGATCCGGTACGTGATCGAGAACAAGCGGGTGCTCGTCCTCAAGGAGGAACTGAACACCATGCCCAAGTTCTTCTACTTCTACGGAACGTGAGGACGCCGTGAGCATCGTGAGCCAGTTTCCCCGTTTCGTGGCCGGGAGCTTCCGCCTGGTGCGGCGTGGCAACGCCGCCTACTGGGCCTGGCTGGCCTTCCTGGCGGTCCTGATCGTGTCCGGCGCGCTGGCCTTCGCGCGGCAGGTGTCGGAGGGCCTGGTGGTCACCGCGATGCGCGACCAGGTGAGCTGGGGGTTCTACATCGGGAACTTCACGTTCCTGGTCGGCGTCGCGGCCGCCGCGGTGGTGCTCGTGATCCCGGCCTATATCTACGACTGGAAGCCGATCCGCGAGATCGTGATCTACGGCGAACTGCTGGCGGTCAGCGCGATCCTGATGTGCCTGCTCTTCGTGCTGGTGGACATCGGCAGGCCGGATCGCTTCTGGCACCTGATCCCGGGCCTGGGGCACCTGAACTTCCCGCGGTCGATCCTGGCCTGGGACGTGCTGGTGCTCAACATCTACTTTGCGATCAACTTCGTCGTCGCCACGCACATCCTCTACCGGGCGTTCAACGGCCGGCACTACGACACGCGGATCGTGGTGCCGCTCGTGCTGTTGTCGATCCCGATGGCGGTGGGCATCCACACAGTCACGGCGTTCCTCTTTAACGGCCTCGCCGCGCGGCCCTACTGGAATTCGTCGATCCTGGCGCCGCAGTTCCTCGCGTCGGCGTTCTGCTCAGGGCCCGCCATCCTGCTGATCCTCTTCCAGGTGCTCCGCCGCTTCACGCGATTCGAGATCCAGGATGAGGCCATCTCGAAGATCGCCGAGTTGATGGCCTATGCCTTGTTCCTCAACCTGTTCCTGCACGGGGCGGAGGCGTTCAAGGAGTACTACTCCGACACGCAGCACCTGCTGTACACGCGCTACTGGTTTTCTGGGCTCGGCGAGCACCGGACGCTCGTGCCCTATGCGTGGACGGCCGTGGCGCTGAACCTGTCGGCATTCCTGCTGTTCATCATCCCGGCAGGGCGCCGGCACTGGGTGACATTGAACCTGGGCTGCCTGGCCACGTACGCGGGCTGTTACATCGACAAGGGTATGGGACTCATCATCCCTGGGCTCACGCCGGACGCGCTCGGCGAGATCTACGAATACGTACCGTCGCTGACCGAGTTGCGCGTCGCGGCTGGGGTGTTCGCCGTGGGCTTCCTCGTCTTCACCCTGATGCTGAAGGTCGCAGTGCCGATCTCGCTCGGCGAGTTCCAGCACGAACCGGACACCGGCGAGGCGCACTGACGCCGGCGGCTCACCCCTCCACGCCCGCCGCCCGCAGGAACAGGGCGCGTTCCGCGCGTCGGTCGATACCACACATGTCGTCGGATCACCCATTCCAACATGCGGGACGGGCTGAGATGCGGAATCAGTGAAAGACGCCGCGTTTCAGGAGCTGTTGGCGGGCGGTGTCCAGCGTGCGGGGGCCTTCTACGAGTGAAACACATCGAGGATGCCGGCTGGTCCCCCCGGCGCGCCATTCTGGCGGCGTTCTGCTAGACTCACCGGCATTGATTCGGCGTCGTCCCTTTCGGATGGAGTCTTCGACATCCCGAAAGCGAGATCGTGGTTGTGGGCCGAAGGTCGCTAACAAGTCGGTCGAGCCTCTTCGGCTACGACTCGGCCGGATTGTGGGGGAACCTGTCCGATGACACAGTCGCCATTCGTTGCGATCTCCACCCGACTGCTGCTGGCGGGTGTCCTGCTGCTCCAGGGGGCTGGTCTTGCGGCCGCCCAGTCAGCCGCGCCGGCAGCCCGACCGTCCGCCGGCCAGAAGACCGCGCTGCTGACCCGTCCCGAAGCCAGCAACTTCGCCGAGACGAGCCAGTACGCCGACGTGATGTCGTACATGAAGGCGATGGCCTCCGCGTCGCCCCAGATCCACCTCACGACCTTCGGCTACACCTTCGAAGGCCGTCCGCTGCCGCTCGCCATCATCGGCGCGCCGGGAGCAACGCCCGAACAGGTGCTGGCGACCGGGAAGACGCGGGTCTACCTGCAGGGGAACATCCACGCGGGCGAGGTCGAGGGCAAGGAGGCGTTGCTCTGGCTGCTCCGGTCCATCGCCAGGGGCGAACGCGCTGACTGGTTCAAGTCGGTGGTCCTGTTGATTGGCCCGATCTACAACGCGGATGGCAACGAGCGGGTGAGCGTGGCAAACCGCGGAAGCCAGAATGGGCCGATCGGGGGGATGGGGCAGCGCGCCAACGCCCAGAACCTCGACCTGAACCGCGACTGCACCAAGCTCGAAACGCCAGAGGCCCGTTCGATGGCCATGCTGCTGACCCGGTACGACCCCCATGTCGCCATCGACCTGCACACGACCGATGGGAGTGCCGACAGCGGCTTCTACCTGACCTACGAAACGTCGCTCAATCCCAATGACTCGAAGGCGACATCGGGGTTGCTCCGCGATAGCCTGCTGCCATCGGTGACGAAGACCATCAAGGCGAAACACGGCTGGGACTATTTCTACTACGGCGGCGTCGCGCGGGGCGCCGAGCGGTCCTACGGGTCGGACGGCGATCTGGCGAAGGCCCGCTATACGTCAACCTACTTCGGCGTCCGCAACCGGCTCGGAATCCTGGTCGAGACCTACTCGTACGCGTCGTTCGAGGACCGCATCAAGGCCAACTACTGGTTCCTCGAAGAGGTGCTCGACTACGTCGTGAAAAGCGGAGAGTCGGTCCGACGTGCAGTCGCGACCGCCGACGGCGAGTCGGTCATCGGCAAGGAACTGGCGGTTCGCCAGGAATTGGTCAAGGGGGCCGCGCCAGTGCCGGTCGTGTTCGCCCAGACCGTCGCCGAGCGGAATCCGTACGTGCCCGACCGTCCGATCCGCCGCCGCGTCCCGGGCGGAGAGCGGACCGAGATCATGCCCCACTTCGGCACGACCGCGCCCACCGAAACCAGCATGGTACCGCGCGCCTACCTGCTGCCGTTGGTGGTGACGCCGGCCAGCGCCCCCGCCGCCGCCCTCCCGAGCGCCCCCCCCGCCGCACCGCCTGCGGGGACACCCGGACCCGGCATGCGACCCGGAACGGGCGGGTCGGCATCGGCCCGCGTCATGGCCAGTGTCGTGGACAGGCTCGAGGCGCACGGCATCAAGTTCATCCGCACCGAGGCGGAGCAGACGATCAAGGGCGAGCGCTTCAGAATCGAGTCCTCAACGCTCGCCGATCGGGAGTATCAGGGCACCCACAAGTTGAGAACGCTGACTGGCAAGTGGGAAGCGACCGAGCAGACCCTGCCGGCCGGATCGATCGTGGTTCAGATGGACCAACCGCTGGCGCGGTTGGCATTCCTCCTGTTCGACCCGCGTTCCGACGACGGGCTGATGGCGTGGAACATTCTCGACCCGGTGCTGAGCGGCACGCCCGCGCCCGAGTTCTATCCGGTCCTCCGGACGATGGATGTGGTGGCGAAATAACCGCCTACTTCCGAATCTCCTCCCCGCCGTCAGGGTGCCCGCGCCGGTCCCCGCGCTGGGCCTGCTCCCTGTTGACCTCGACCATGTCGGCGTCATCTCGGGCTTCACCCAGCAGGTGTTTGCAGAAGTACTCGGCCCTCGTCCAGTTGAACCACTCGCCACTGATTGGGTGGCGGGAGCCGGGGACGATGATCATGTCGAAACGCTTGTTGGCCTTGATGAGCGCGTCCACCAGGCGCAAGGTATTCGCCGGATGGACGTTGTTGTCGATGTCGCCGTGCACGAGCAGCAGCTTGCCCTTGAGGTTCTTGGCGATCTCGGAATTCTTGTCGACGGTGTACTCGAACTTGACCTTCCCGTCCTTGTCCGTGACCTCGTTGATGCCGTGATGTTTCTCGCTCCAGGTGTCGTTGTAGATGTTGTTCTCGTGGTTCCCGGAGCTCGACACGGCCACCTTGAAGAAGTCGGGATAGACGAGCATCGCGGCGGTTGACATGAAGCCGCCGCCGGAGTGCCCGTAGATGCCGACCTTGTTCACGTCGATGAAGCTGTACTTCCTGGCGAGCTGCTCGATGGCCGCCTTCTTGTCGGCGAGCCCATAGTCGCGCAGGTTTCCGTAGCCGTAGTTGTGATACCACTTGCTGCGCGAGGGGGTGCCGCCGCGATTGCCCACCTCGATGACGATGAAGCCGAACTGCGCCAGCCAGTGCGTGTACGGGGCGGCGTTGAAGGTCTTGGTGACCTGCTCCGTCTGCGGACCCGGATAGACATGGGCGATGATCGGGTACTTCTTCTTGGGATCGAAGTCGTGCGGCTTGTACATCACGCCCGCGAGATCCGTGACCCCATCGTCGGCCTTCACGATGAAGGGCGATGGGTACGTATAGCCCTGATCCAGGAGGAGACTGACATCGGTTACCTCGAGTTCCATGACCAGGTTGCCCAGGCTGTCGCGGAGCGCGGACTTCGGCGCCTGATCGACGCGGCTCGTCGTATCCACGAAGAAGCGCGTGTGCTCCGGCATCGCCGCGCCGTGATTGGCGTCGCCGGGATTCAGGAGCTTCAGGCCGCTGCCGTCCAGCGACACGCGGTAGAGGTGATCGTAGTAGGGATCCTCGCCGGCCTCGCGGTAGTTGGCGGTGAAGTAGAGCGTGCGCGTCTTCTCGTCGAGACCGGTGATGGTGGAGCAGACAAACTCGCCGCGCGTGACCTGGTTCTTCAGAGTCCCGTCAATGCCGTACAGGTACCAGTGGCCCCACCCGTCCCGCTCGGACCACCACAGAAACTCCTTCTCGCCCTCGAGCAAGCGGATCGGCTTGCTGTCGATGTACGTGTTCAGGCGCTCTTCCACCAGCACCGAGGTGTCGCCCGTTTTGGCATCGACGCGGCAGATGTCCAGTCGCTTCAGGTCGCGGCTCTGGCGGGTCATGATGAAGGAATCCGATCCGGCCAGGGCCCACTGCGAAGACGCCACGGGGTTGGGCGTGCCGTCCCTCTCCCTGCGCTCCTTCTCGGCGACCCGGCGGGTCGGGATCGAGAGGCGCTGGTCCTTGAACGCGTCGGCCTTGGCCTTGAGGCGCTGCCGGCTCACGAGGTCGAAGACCAGGAGTTCTTCCAGGGACAGGTCCTCGCCCGGCATCGAGTAGCGGTAGGTCTCCAGCTTCGGCCGAGGCTGGGCCAGCGAGTCGATAACCCACAGGTCCTTCACCTTGCGGGAATCCTGCCGTTCGACCGAGAACTTCTTCGAGTCCTGGCTCCATGCCAGGCCGGATGGCGGCACGCGGGGTTCGAAGGTATCCTTGGCCTCCTTCTCCTTGGCCTCCTTGGCCTCCTTCTCTTTGGTCTGCTCGTCCTTCTTCTCGGTGGCCTTCTCGTCCTTCTTCTCTTCCTTCTTCTGTTCCTTGCGCAGCCGGTCCTTGTCGTCGTCGGTCAGGTGTCGGGAGTAGGCGTAGTACTCCTCACCGTCCTCGGTGAGGCGCGTCTCCACGATGGAGGGGTCCCTGGGGTCCTTGATGGCCTTCTTCAGGTTCTCCATGTCCATGGTGTAGAGATCGAAGCGCCTGACGAAGACGGCGATCTTCTCGTCAGGGGCGACGCTGGTCCAGGTCGGCCACTTCACCTCCTTATCCTTTTCCTCCTTGGCCTTCACCTCGTCGGGGTGCACGAGGACGACCTTCGTGGTGGCCAGGTCGTACTCGAAACGGAAGACCCGGGTTGGTGGCGCTGGGGGGCCCGCGGGTGCCGCTCCACCTGAACCGCGCTGTCCCCCGCCCTGCGTGGTCGTCCCGGTGTCCTTCTTGTCGTCGGCCTTCTCTTTGAGACCGGGGATCTTCGTGTCCTTCGGCACAGTCAGCTCGAACTGAAGGGCGGTGTCCTTCTTGATGAGCTTCATGCCCGTCAGGGACAGATGGGCGCTGTCTAACGGAACGCGGACGATATTGGAGAGCTGCGCGGCCATGTAGGCGGTATCGAAGAGCGGCGCCTTGGTCTTCTTGATCGTGTCCACGAGCATCCAGCGCTGGCCCTTGCTGGTCGCGTAGGCGTACCAGAAGCGATCTCCGCTCTCGAACCAGTTCGGGGCGACCGCGCCGGTGAAGACCATCTTGTTGGTGACCTTCGAGGCGGTCCAGCGGGAGGCGAGCTCGTAGTTGGGCCTCACCTTCGCGGCGTCCTGGCCGGCGCCGGCGCCAAGGAGCGCGGGCGTCGCGAAGGTCGTAGCGAGGGCGAGGGCGAGGGCGGCGACAATTGATCGGGGTCTTTGTGGCATCAAGGTCCTCGTGCCCCGGATCTTCCAGGGCCTGAAAGTCTGTTGAACTCACAGCCTGACTGCGCCGCCGCGGGGACGCGCGTCAGCGGCGTGAGACACCGCGCCTTGGTGGCCCTTCTCACAAGTGAGAATGTCCACTTGGCCACAGCGCGGCCGGCGACGCCGGCGTGGAATACTAGCCGGTGGTGAACGGACGAGACCGCCATGCCACGGGTCATGGACCAGGAGCCGACCGGCCCGCCGTCGGGGACAGGCGGTATTATGTCCGCTGCCGCGTGCGGGTCAAATGGGATTCGAGGGAGTTGCGGGAGGACCTCTGGTCGTCCAGTAACCACCGCTGTCGGTCGTGTCGGTCCTGGCTATGTAGTTGTCTCGAACGGCGTCAGCACGAGGCCTTCTGCCTCCAGCAGTTCGCGGCCGAGCCGCAGGGGCACCGCGCGAGCCGAGGCGATCTGCGCCACGCGCGCGGCCGGAGCAAACACGATCGCCTTCGGCGGCTCGAATTCCCGGCCGACCGTCTCGACCCGATGGCCTTCGGCGACGAGCCTCGCGACCTCATCGGTCGGGACCGCAAAGGCGGCGCTCGCGTCGGCGAGCACGCGGCGCAGCCTGTACCACACGCCGCGAGCGTGATGGCGCTGTCGGTAGCCCCACGACCGGGCCAGCACCCGGGCACGCAGTGCCGTGACCCGCCGATCGAGCAATCGGGTCATGCCGCGCCCCCATCGATCTGCTCCAGGCGCCGGAGAAGGGCAACGACGGCGGCTCGCCGAGGCCGCGGATCCGGCATCCCGGTCCTCTGTTCGAGCAGAGAGAGGATCGTCAGGTTGGATCGGACCGCGTAGCGAAACTCGGGCCGCAACGCGGCGTACAACGCGTCAACCTGGTCGAGGTCCGCCGGCCCGACGGCCATCAGCAGACCCAGCGCCACCAGCAGGTCCCGGTCGCCCTTCTCCCCCGTGCGGTCCGACACCAGCTTCTCCAGCAGCAGCCCGGCAGGGCTCGGCAGACGCACGCGTGTGCCCGCGATTTCGATCTCCTTGCCGGCCGTCAAGAGCGACAGCGCGCCGAACACGAGCAGTGGAAGCAGGTCATCCTCGAACACGTAGGCATCCGCCGGGTCCCGAGAGGGATCGATCCCGACGAAGTTCACTTCGAGCAGATCGGGCGACCGAGGCGTCCACACGGAGGGTTCCTCGGGCGACGGGTGAAACCTGATCAGCATCTCCGGCAACCGCCGCTTCACCGCCGCGTGGCAGTGGATGGGCACGCCGATGTCGAGGTCCTGCGACACCACGAGCGTCGCCGCGGCCCCCGGCTCGAGAAGGTTGGGGACTTCGGACCCGACCACCAGCACATCCGGTTCCTCCAGCACGGGACGGGCTGCCTCGATCGTCGCCAGGAGGCGATCACGGAACGTCATGGACTACGAGTATAGGGTTCGAACGAGGGCGGGTCCAGCGCGCCTCTCACTCGTGTCGCGCCTCTGTGGCTCCGGCTCGACCGGGTGGTGCCAGGCGGCATCTCGTCGAATCAGGACACGAATCAGGGTAACAACAGCCCTCCCGGCTGTTTCCGAGTAGACTCCGCACTGTTCCGGACCGTTTTCGCCAACGGATCGCTGTTCACTTGGTGGACGGTGCGGAGCCACTCATGTCGAACACTCTCATCACCATGGACGGTCTCCGGCTGCGGACGCGGCTCGACGAGCCCGCGTCTCCGGCGAAGGCTCGCATCGTGCTCGTCCACGGCATCGGCGACCAGGTTGACGGCGTGCCCTACGTGACGGCCGCGACGGCGCTGGCGGCGCGCGGATTGGTGGTGCATCGCATGGAGTTGCGGGGCCACGGCCTGTCGGGCGGGCGACGGATGTATGTCCGGTCCTGGGCCGACTTCCGGAGCGACCTCGGCCAGTTCGTGCGCCTGGTGTCAGCCGCGCAGCCGGCGCTCCCGGTGTTCCTCGTCGGCATCAGCATGGGCGGGCTGATCGTGATCAACTTCGGCGCGTGCAAGCCGGCTGACCTGGGCGGCGTGGTGGCCCTCGCGCCCGCGCTCGGGGAGACGGGTGGCTCGCGGTTCCTGCGCGCGATCCTGCCGATCCTGTCGCGAGTCGTGCCTCGCCTGACGATCGACCCGAAGCTGGATCTGTCTCACCTGACGCGCGACCCGGAACTGCAGCGCGCGTACCTGGCGGACCCCCTGTACCAGGTCGGCGTGACGCCCCGCATCGCCGCCGAGTTGGTCGCGGCGATTGACGACACGCGCGCCCGCGCCGCGGGCTTCCGCGTGCCGCTCCTCATCCTGCACGGCACCGCCGACACGATCACGTCGCCCCAGGACAGCTTCGAGTTCTACGAACGCGCGGGCGTGCCCGACAAGACGTACCGCCGCTACGAGGGCGCCTGCCACAACCTCTTCGTCGAGACCAATCGCGAGGAGGTCTACGACGACATTGCCGGGTGGATCACGACCCGGGCGGTCGAACGGTGAATCGCGAGCGCAGCCGGTTCATAATCGGGCGTTCGTCGTTCGGCCGCCGAACCTGCGACAGGCCGTTGTAGACGTCGGTGCCGCGGCCGGTGGGGCTCGGGCATGGACGGGCGCCGTCAGTCCTCGTAGGTGCGCTGCAGGTGCACCGGCACCGTCTTTCCCCGCACCCGCAGGTTGACCATCTCGACGAACATCGAGAACCCCATCGCGAAGTAGATGTATCCTTTCGGGACGTGGTGGCCCAGCCCCTCCGCCACGAGCGAGAACCCGATCAACAGCAGGAACTCTCAGGGTTGGCCATCCAGTCCATGCGTCACTCCTCCGGCGGCGCGCCGTGCCGAGCCGGCGCCATGTCCCGGGCAACCCGCGTCTCCCGCGCCTGAAACGACGTGGCGTGGCTTGCCAACGTGCTCACCATGCTTCCAGCGGTGGTCGCCCCAGAGGATGATGATGGTCTTGTGGAACCCCGACAGACACGTGACCCGGTCGTGGTACTCGACCGCCCGTTCGCCGATCGCGTAAAGGATAGTCGATATCAGCCGGGTCTGGAATCGCGCTCTGGGCGTTCCTGGACGCGCTCGACGATGGCGAACCGACGCGGCGTCCCTCGGTGCTGGCGGGCTGAGCGCAGTCAGACGACACGCGCGGCGCCTGCCCGTCCACTCTCCTTCCCGGTGCGGCTCCCGCAGGACTCCGCGCTAGAAGAGCGTGATGCCAGCCTGGCGGCAGCGCTCCACTACGTCGGGCGGCCAGAGGCTTGCCTGAATCTCGCCGATGTGGGCCTTCCGCAGGTAGAACATGCACAGCCGTGACTGGCCGATTCCACCGCCGATCGTTAGCGGGAGTTCGCCGCCGAGCAATCGCCGATGGAAGAGCAACTCGCGCCGCTCCGGCATGCCGCGGAGATCAAGTTGCACGGCGAGCGACTGCGGATCGACCCGGATGCCATCGACGACAGCTCGTACGCGCAGTCGAGTACCGGGTAGTAGACCAGGATGTCGCCGTTCAGGCCGTGACGGCCTCCGCCGGTTGGCGTGGACCAGTCGTCGTAGTCGGGCGCGCGGCCGTCGTGCGGCTGGCCGTCTGCAAGCGGATGGCCGATGCCGATGACGAACACCGCACCGTGCTCCTGTACAGGCCCTCACCTGGCTGGAACCCGAGGTCCGCCAGCGCCAGTCGCTTCCACTTGGCCAGCGACTGGACGATCTCGGCCCTCCGGTCTCCCATGGCGCCCACCGGGAACGAGACAGGACGCTCGACACCATTGAGATCGTCGTTGATGCCGGTGCCGGCCGGAACGAACAGCGGCGCCGTGACACGGAGCAGGTTCAGCTCGAACGCGAGATTGGTCTGGAAGAACTCCTTGATGAGCCGGATGGCGCACTCGGTTTCGCGTGGCGTGAGCAGGGACGCGTACGCAGGCGGGACGACGATGGAGCTGGTCATGGTCCTCCTCGGCGAGCTGTGGAGCATGAGGTGATTATACGGCGGAGACGGACCCGATCAGGCGAAGCGTCCGTTGGAGGGACGCGGCACGGCCGCGCCGGACGCAAGGCGTTCAGCAGGCACCGGGAGCACGACGTGGCTCGCGGTGCTCGTTCCGGAGGTGACCGGGCGCCCCATCCCGATCCCTACCGAGTTGCTGGCAGATTCGGGGCGATCCTGGGTTCCGTACACTCCGCCGGTCGAGTCGAAGCCGGCGCCGGCGAGAATCCCCCCGTTTCCCCATTTCCAGGCCTGCTTGACATTCTCCCATGCATGGTCAACTATCTGACCATGAAGATGGTCAACATCTACGAGGCCAAGGCCAGGTTGTCCGAGTACTTGGAAGCCGCCGCCCACGGTGAACGGGTGCTGATCTGCAAGCGGAACGAACCGGTCGCGGAACTTCGTCGTGTGGAAGCAGCCCGCACCGATCCCCGCCCGGTTGGCCTGGCCAAGGGGCGTCTCGACGTCCCCGCCGCCTTCTTCGAGCCGCTGCCCGAGGAGGTCATGGAGAGTTTCTATGGCCTGGGCGCCCACGGGCGCCGATCGACGGTCGCCGAACCGCGGGGCAAGTCTGGAGGTGGCGGTTCGCCCAAGGCGAGGCGGACGCGGTGAGGCTGTTGCTCGACACCTGCACGTTCTTGTGGATCATCGCGGACGCGTCGCCGCTGTCGCGGCGCGCCCGCGACTTGTTTCGCGCGGCGGATAGCGAGGTCTTCCTGAGCGCCGTGTCGGCCTGGGAGATCACCATCAAGGAATCGCTCGGCCGCCTGCCGCTGCCGGACGACGTCGAGCGATTCATCCCGGAGATGCGCGAGGCCCACGGCATCGTCTCGCTGCCGATCGACGAGGAGAGCGCCCTTCACGTCTCGCGTCTGCCCCACCTGCACCGCGACCCGTTCGACCGGCTGCTGGTCAGCCAGGCGATCGTCCACGGCCTCGCCATCCTCACGCCCGATCCGCTGGTCACGCAGTACCCGGCGCGCACCATCTGGTAAACCCCCAACACGCGCCACCCGCCGCCCGGCGTCACGCAGGGCTCCACCTTCCGAGGCGTCTAGACGTCTTGAACGGCCAAAGTCGTTGCGAGTGAGTCAAGTTCTCTCGACGTCCGTCCGGCCGTTCAAGACGTCTAGCCGCCCCGCGTTTCGCGGGGCCAGCCAACAGCGTTTCTGGTTCTAGCGGGGCGTGCCTTGGGGCCACCACGCCGGGCTCGACGGTCTGAGGCACGCCTCGCTAGAACTGCCTCACGTAAGCGAGGCCGCCCAGTTGGTCCATCTGCATGAGAATCCAGGCGCGCCGTTCCTCCACGAAGGCCGACGGGCGGTCAACCCGCAGACGATGGGGGTTCGGCAGGACGGCGGCGAGCAGGGCGGCGTCCTCCGGGCGAAGGCGTGATGCGGGCTTGCGGAAGAAGCGCTGGCTGGCGGCCTCGACGCCGAAGACGCCGTCGCCCAGTTCGACGATGTTCAGGTAGACTTCGAGGATCCGCCGCTTCGACCACAGCACTTCGATGAGCGCGGTGAAGTACGTTTCGAGGCCCTTTCTCACGTAGCTGCGTCCCGACCACAGGAACAGGTTCTTCGCCACCTGCTGCGAGATCGTGCTGGCGCCGCGGAGCCGTCGGCCCCGCTCGTGCTCGTCGAGGGCGTTCTGAATCGACTCGAGGTCGAAGCCATGGTGCTCGGCGAATCGCTGATCTTCGGCGGCGACGACCGCGAGCGGCGCCCAGGGAGCAACCCGGTCCCACCGCACCCATTGATACCCGGCCCGATACGGGCGGCCTTGGTACAACGCCTCGATTCGCCGCTCGATCATGACGCCTGATGTCAGCGGCGGCACAAACCGGAGCAGCAGCGTGCAGAGCACCGAGGCCAGGACGACACCCGCCACACCCTTCGCCGCCAGCAGGAGGAGGCGCCGTGGCAGCGATCGCTGGCGTGCCGGAGTGCGCCGGAGGAAGGCGAGACGCATCGTAGGGTTCTGAGGCTACGCCCGCGCCAGTTCCCCGATCGCCCGCACCTTGAGGTAGACCTTCGGGATGTCGCGCACGCGGGGACAAAAGACCGGGACGACCGCGCCAGCAGCTGCGATGCGCAGGAAGGAGCGATGGGTTGTGCTCATACGCAGCGGATCATAGCGCGATCCGGCAGGCAGGGGAACCTGCGGCCATTCTGGCGACTCCCGTGTAAAATCATCCGCGCATGACGCTGCATCGAACTCTTCTGCGAACCCTACTCCCCTGCCTGGTCGCCCTGTGTCTTCCGTCCCCAGGCGGCGCCGCGCCCCGGGCGCCCCAGGCACCATCGGTGGCAGCACTTCCGTCTGCCCGCGCCGCCCGTACGACGGCCGCCATCCGCGTGGACGGCGCCCTCGACGAGCCCGCCTGGGCACAGGCGACGCCAATCGGTCCGCTCGTTCAGCGAGAGCCGACCGAGCAGACCCCGGCCAGCGAGGAGACGGAGGTGCGCGTCCTCTACACCGCGACGACCCTCTACTTCGGCATCCTGTGCCGCGACCGCACGCCGTCCGACATCGTGTCCACGCACCTCACGCGCGACGCCGAACTCGAGAGCGACGACAACCTCTTCATCGTCATCGACCCGTTCCTCGATCATCGGAACGGGTTCTTTTTCCAGGTCAACCCCTCGGGCGCCCGTGCCGACGGCCAGGTCGCGAACAACGCCGAGGAACGGAACCTCGACTGGGACGGCATCTGGGAAGCCTCCGCGCGCATCACCCCCGAGGGCTGGGTCGTCGAGATCGCCATTCCGTTCAAGACGCTTCGCTTCAAGCCGGGACAGACCGTGTGGGGCCTGAACGTGGAGCGGACCATCAAGCGGAGAAATGAGTGGGACCGATGGGCCACCCCGCTGCGCAACAGCTGGATCACGAACCTTGCGCAGGCCGGCCGGCTGGAAGGGATCGAGGGGATCAACCAGGGCCGGGGCCTCGACATCAGGCCCTACGTCTCGGGCGGCGCCGAGAACAGCGACGGCCGGTTGCAGGCGGGCGTCGATGTCTTCAAGAACCTGACGCCGAACATGAACGCGTCGGTAACAGTGAACACGGACTTCGCCGAGACGGAGGCCGACGCGCGGCAGATCAACCTGACCCGGTTCCCGCTCTTCTTCCCGGAGAAACGCGCCTTCTTCCTCGAGGGCGCTGGCGTTTTCGACGTCGCGGCCACCAACAGCGAGAGCGTCCTGCCCTTCTTCACCAGGCGCATCGGGCTGCTCGGCGGACGCGAGGTGCCGATCATGGTCGGCACCAAGATCGTCGGCCGCCAGTCGGGCTACAACATCGGCGTGCTCGATGTGCAGACGCGGGGCGTGGACGATCTCTCCGTGGACGGCCACCGGCTGGACGGGCAGAATCTTCTCGCGGCCCGCGTGAGCCGCAACATCTTCCAGCAGTCGTGGGTCGGCGCGATCCTCACGCGCGGCAACCCCGAAGGCACGGGCAGCAACACGCTCGTCGGCGCGGATATCCGCCTCGCCACCTCGACGTTCCGCGATAACAAGAACCTGAGCGCCAGCTTCTTCTTCCTGCGCACCGATGACGAGGCGAGCGGCACGACCGACTATTCGTTCGGCGGCAACATCGACTACCCGAACGACCTGTGGAACTGCTCCTTCGGGTGGCGGCAGATTGGTGAGGATTTCCGGCCGGCCCTGGGCTTCGCCCCGCGGCGCGGGATCCGCCGCCTGTCGCCCGGCATCTCGTTCATGCCCCGGCCGGGCCGCTTCCGCATCAGGCAGGTGTTCTTCGAGGCACAGCCGGTGTGGGTGAGCGACCTGCAGAACGTCGTGCAGACCTGGGAAGTGTATGCCACGCCGTTCAACGCCGAGTTCGAGTCGGGCGACAGAGTCGAGTTCAACGTGATGCCGCAGTACGAGCGGCTCACCGAACCGTTCGAGATCGCGGACGGCATCGTGATCCCGGTCGGCGGGTACCGGATGAACCGGTGGGGCGTCCAGGTGGAGACGGCGGACAAGCGCCCGCTCGCCGTGCAGGCCGACTACTCGTGGGGCGAGTTCTACAGCGGCACGCGCCGCGACGTGGAGCTCGAAGTCACGTTCAAGCCGAGCACGCACGTCCTGGCCGCGGTCGCCTTCGAGCGCAATGACGTGTCCCTGCGGGAGGGCAGCTTCAGCGCCCAGGTCTTCACCGTGCGCGGCGATTACAACTTCTCGCCCAATGTCTCGTGGGCAAACCTGGTACAGTACGATAGCGAGTCGAGGATCCTCGGCGCCCAGAGCCGCTTTCGCTGGATCCTGAAACCAGGCAACGACCTCTTTCTCGTGTTGAACCGCGGGTGGTACCATCGCGAGTGGGACAACCGGTATCTCCCCAGCTTCGACAAGGGTTCCGTGAAGCTGCAGTACACCTTCAGGCTGTAGCGCGGGCATGACGATTGTCCCGGCAGCTCTCCCACCGCGGCCGGGGAGGTCGTGAAGCCCCCTTGAACTACTACATATGTAGTGAATGGTTCTGCGTGGCCTCATGGTAGGCTACACGGTCCATGAGCGCTATATTTCAGCACCTGTTCGTGCTCGGCCGGCCCGCCTGCGGAAAGTCCGAGTTCATCGATTTTCTCAAGCACGCCACCGAGCCCACGCGGCGTCAGCGGCTGCACATCGGCCGCTTCGAAGAAGTGGATGATTTTCCCTGGCTGTGGGAGAAGTTCCAGGAGGACGCGCTCTGGGAAAAGGCCGGCCACGAACGACTCTACACCCACGAGTACATGCCCGGCAACCCGGGGATGGCGCCTAGGGGCGCGAAGCTGTTCGACTGGTGCATGCAGAAGTTCAACGACGTCATCGCGCGGCAGTACCTCTCCCAGGACGACTTCTACCGCGACTCCACGCTGCTCATCGAGTTCTCTCGTGGCGGCCCGAACGGGTTCGGCCGCGCGCTCGGGATGCTCGATGCGCGCGTGCTCGCGCCGTCGGCGATCCTCTACATCAAGGTCTCGCGGGAAGAATCGTGGCGCAGGAACGAGGCCCGCTACCAGGAAAAGTTGAAGCACTCCATCCTGGCCCACATGGTGCCGCGGGAGACCTACGACTACTTCTACGACACCAACGACTGGGATGACATGACGCAGGGCCGGCCATCGGGGTGGCTGGAGGTCAACGGCCTGCAGGTTCCGTTCGTCTCGATGCACAACGAGCCCGAGTCCACCGACCCCGGCGTGCTCGAGGAGCGCTATGCGAGCGCGCTCGGCGAGTTGTGGTCGCTGCGGAGCGCTCGCCCATGAAGGAACCGGCGAAGATCTTCGAGCACCTCTTCGTCCTCGGCCGCCCGGCTGGCGGCAAGAGCGAGTTCATCGATTTCATGAAGAAGCTCCCGGCCGACGGGCGCGCCGCGGACTACGGCATCGGCCGGTTCGAGGAAGTGGACGACTTCCCGTGGATCTCTGACGCGTGCCTCGAAGACGATGCCCGCGAGAGCCGGTCGGAGCCGCGCCAGGTGTCCGAGCGCACGGCCGAAGGCTACAACATCACGCGGCCGAAGTTCCGCGGGTCGCTCGTCGATCGCTTCAACGAGGTCATCGCTCGACAGTACCTCGCGAACCCGGGGTTCTACGAGGACGGCACGCTCCTCATCGAGTTCGCCCGCGGTCGGGACGACTCTTTCCGGGAGAGCCTCGAACGCTTCCAGCCGGAGATCCTGTCGCGGAGCGCCATCCTCTACATCCAGGTCTCGTTCGAGGAGTCGTTCCGCCGCAACTCGGCCCGGTACAAGCCGGGGCAGGAAGAGAGCATCCTGTTCCACAAGGTGCCCGACCACGACATGCTGGGGTTCTTCCGCGAGAACGACTGGGCGGCGATCACCGGCGGGGCGCCCGACGGCCGCCTCTCGCTGGCCGGCGTCGAGGTCCCGTTCGTCTCGATGAACAACGAGCCGGAATCCACCGATCCCCTGGTCCTCCGTGAGCGCTACGCGCAGGCCCTGGGACGACTCCTGCAGCTGTACCGCACGAGGTGAATGATGCCGAGTCCCTTGAACCACTCCGCCGCGTACCGGCGCCGCCGGTTCTTCAACTGGTTCCCGCTCGGCCTGACCTACGCCACCTATTACATGGGGCGCTACAACCTGAACGTGTCGTCGACCACGATGATGGCGAATTTCCATTTGTCGAAGGCCGACTTCGGGATGATCGCGACCGCGGGGTTCTGGACGTACGCGCTCGCGGTCGCCTTCAACGGCCCGCTCGCGGATCGGATTGGCGGCAAGAAGTCGATCTTGATCGGCGCGGCCGGCGCCTGCGCGCTCAACCTGATCATCGGCCTGCTGTTCCTCAACGGGTGGCAGACGAAGATCATCGTCGGCATGTCGCTGCTCTATGCGGTCAACAATTACTTTCAGTCGTTCGGCGCGCTGTCGGTGGTGAAGGTGAACGCGCCCTGGTTCCACGTGAAGGAACGAGGCGTCTTCGGCGGCATCTTCGGCATCATGATCTCGTCCGGGTACTTTCTGGCGCTAACGGTCGGCGGGTGGATCCTGTCGTACCTGCCGTGGTACTGGGTGTTCCTGATCCCCTCGGCGCTGCTGGCCGTGATGTTCGTCGTGGACTACCTGGTCGTGAAGGACCTCCCGTCGCAGGCAGGGTTCGACGATATCGATACGGGTGACGCGACCTCGAAGGACGCGGACAAGGACCAGCCGGTCGATTTCGCGTACCTGGTCCGCCGGGTCTTCACCAATCGGGTGATCCTCACGGTGATTGCCGCGGAATTCTGCACGGGGTTCGTGCGCCAGGGCGTGATGCTCTGGTTCGTGCCGTTCCTGAAAGAAGTCCACCAGATCGATTATGGGACCACGCTGTTCGCGATCGCGTCAGTCGGCATCACCGTAGGCGGCATCGCCGGCGGCCTGCTGTGCGGCTACCTGTCGGACCACCTCTTCGGATCGCGCCGGCCGCCGGTCGCGTTCATCTTCTACCTTGGGCAGATCGTCGCGCTGCTCTGGCTCGGAGCCACCACGTCGCCGGTAATGGCCTCCTTCCTGATCCCGTTCACCTGCATGTGGATCTTCGGCGTCCACGGCATGCTCTCGGCCACCTCCGCCATGGACTTTGGAGGAACCAAGGCGGCGGCGACGGTGGCGGGCATCTGCGACGGCGTCCAGTACCTCGCGTCGGGCCTGACCGGGTTCGCGCTCGGCGGCGCGCTCGACAGGTTCGGGTGGGGCGCGTGGACCTGGATGATCATTCCCTTCTCGATCATCGGCGCGCTCCTGATGACGCGGCTGTGGAATGAAACGCCGCTGAAGAAGACGGCGCAGGCGCATGCCGGCCGATAGCGGCACGGGGAGCGGCCCGGCGGGACGAGCAGATGGCCGGGCCCGGCCCACGGTCGAACTTCACCGCCACTTCGAGGCGGGCCTTCGACCCGACACGATCGCCCGCCTGGCCCAACGGCACGGTGTGACCGAGGTGCGGACGCGGAAGGGCGTCGTCGTGCCCCGCGCGGATCCACAGGACCCGGCATCGATCAGGCAGTACTACCGGGGCATTGCCGAGGGGTTCGGCCGTCCGGACGGCTTCTCCCGTTTCGCCGATTCCTTCGGCCTGCCCCTGTCCGTCCTGCGATCGATCGAGGACCTGGAAGAGGCCGTCTTCGATCAACTCGTGGCTTGCGCCGCCGGCGGGAGCCTCCACACCGAACTGCGCGGCTCGCCGTACACCTACCAGGAACAGATCGCGGCATCGGTCGAGGAGATCGCGGCGGCCCTGGTGCGCGGCGTCGATCGGGCATGGACCGAGCGCGCGGTCAGCGGCACGTTCGTACTGGCGTTCAGCCGGCAGAAGGGGCTGCCTGGACCGGGAGTCGTGCCGGAGGGCGGGCAGGCGCGGCGCATCGCCGAACTGGCGGCCCGGCTGCACCAGGACGACCGCCCCGTCGGCCTCGACATCGCGGGCTTTCCGGAAGTTCCCTATCCTCCCTCCCGGTTCGCGGACGCCATCGGGCCCGCACGCGAGGCGGGTGTGCCCCTCACGGTGCACTCGGGAGAACAAGGCAGGTGGCCCGACTTCGCCGATGCGCCACCCTCGTTGATCGTGGAAGCGGTGGAGTGCCTCGGCGCGAGGCGAATTGGCCACGGTACGTCGCTGGCCGCCTCGCAGACCGCTCGTAACTGCGTGCGGGATCACGGCGTGGCGGTCGAGTGCTGCCCGGTCTCGAACGCGCTCATGGGTTTCGTGCCCGTGGCGGCGCATCCCCTGCCGATCTTCCTCGAGGAAGGCCTCCTCGTCTCGCTCTCCACCGACGATCCGCTGATGTTCGGCCCGTTCACGGTGGCTGAGGCGTTCGACGCGATTGCCGGCCTGCTGCGCCTCGACTCATCCGCGCTGCTCACGCTCACCCGAAACGGGATCGAGTCGGCCTTCGTCACCGACGCGCGCCGCACCCTGCTCCGGGAACGCCTGGCCAACCAGATCCGAATCAACCACTGAGAACACAAAGAGCACGGAGGCCGCCGAGCACGGCGAGCATGACGGTGACGCGCGAGGCCGGGAGGCGACCCCGGCCAATCAGCCAGAGGGAGCAGTAGAAGAAGCCGACACCAGCCCACAGAGCGATCCGCAGGGCCGGCCGGTGCAGGAGGAGGCCCTCGAAACCAGCTTCGTCGTCAAGGTCGTGCTCTGACGGTCGATCCGGGCGGTGTGCCGGACGCTTGACGGGGTTCCGGGCGGCGGACCTCACCGGCTTCGGCGTGACGCTCAGCCCGACGACCTCGCGGTTACCTGTTCCAGGGGACTCGAAGTCCCAGTGCCGACAACTTGCTGTCGAGTTCGTCCCGCTCGCGGTTCGGCTTCAGCTGGCCGTCGCCGGCCTGCTGCAGCCAGCCTTCGCCCGCGGCCAGTCGGATCGCGTCGTCGACTCGGCCCGACGCGAGCGCGGACACGATGGCGGCTTCGGCCCTGGAGAAACGCGTCGCATGGCGCCGGTAATCGAGGAAGGCCTGCCACGCGACCGGCACCCACTTCGCCACAATCTGCTCGCCGATCGTGGTCGCGTATTCGCGGATTTCCAGCTGCGCGTGCGCGTCCATCCGGAGATCGAGGAAGTGCAGAAGGTTGTGCAGGTCGATCTTCCAGTAGGCCTCGGTGAACGTGGATAGCGGCAGGTCCTTCCGCGCCTGCTCCCGCGCGACGCCGGAGGCGATGCGTCCTTCGTACACGGCACGAGCCCGGTCCTGGAGTTCGGCCTCCTCGGACGACAGCCGCGCGCCGACGTCCTCGGGCAGCACCTCGCCGCTCCCCTGCCGGTTGCCGGACGACTGCGTGCGCCAGGCGCCTGGAGCGGTGCGCTGCGCGGCATCGATCGCCTCCGAATACCTCGTCGAATACTCGTTCACGCTGGCCGTGCGGTGGCGAATCCACTGCCGCCAGCTGTCCATCGGCACCCGGACGTGGAGCTTGATCTCGCACATCTCGAACGGCGTGGTGTGGTCATGGCGCATCAAGTAGCGGATGAGCGCGCGATCCTCGTGCACGCGCCGCGTGCCCTTGCCATACGACACCCGCGCCGCCTGGACGATCGCCGCGTCGTCACCCATGTAATCCACGACTCGGACGAACCCGTCGTCGAGCACACGAATCGGCTCGCCGAGGATCGCGTCGAGCGCGGCCACCGCCGGACGGATGATCCGCTCCGTTCCCGTCGCATCTCCCATTGCCTGGACCTCCCTGTCGAGCGCCCATTTTACCGGACTCCTCTGGCGCGTTGGGGTCTAACCCCAAATCACCCGCGCGTAGCGCGTTCTCTGCCCGGTCTGATATGCTGCACGAGTGCCGGCGCCTTTCGATTCGACCCCGCTGCCGGCCGTGTCAGCATGATCCCCGTCGCCGTCCCGCTCCTCACCGCCGGAGAACGACTCGACGCTCGGCGCCTCATCGAATCACAAGGCCTCGCCTTCGAAGATGGGTGCGACGATTTCGTCGGCATGTACGACAACGGCCGGCTGGTCGCCACCGCCGGGCGTGCGGGCTACGTCCTGAAGATGTTCGCCGTGGACGAGGCGTTCCAGGGGGGCGAAGCGCTCGGAGCGCTGGCCACGGCCCTCACGTCGCTCGGCCGAGCGGCCGGCCACGACGCCTTCCTGGTCTTTACGCGCCCCGAACACGCGGCCAGCTTCGAGCACTGCCAGTTTCGCCTGCTGGTGGCGAGCGGCCCGGTGGCCCTGCTCGAATGCGGCGGCGGGCTCGAACGCTACCTGGACGCCCACCGGCACCTGCGACGCGAAGGGACGAACGGCGCGGCGGTCATCAACGGCAACCCGTTCACGCTCGGCCACCAGTACCTGGTCGAGACCGCGGCAGCCCAGGTGGACACGCTCTACGTCTTCATCGTCCGCGAGGACCGCTCGGTGTTCCCGTTTGCCGCCCGGTATCGGCTCGCCGAGGAGGCGACACGCCACGTGCCGAACGTGGTCCTCCTCGACACGTCGCGCTACGCCGTCAGTGCTGGCACGTTCCCTTCGTACTTCCTTCGGCGGAACGACGAGAAGGCGGAACTGCAGATGCAGGTGGACGTGCGGCTGTTCGCGGCGCACCTTGCGCCGGCGTTCGGCATCGCGCGGCGCTTCGTGGGCCACGAGCCGTATTGCGAGACCACCGCCGCGTACAACCTGGTGATGAAGGAGCTGCTGCCGCTGTACGGCATCGACCTGGTCGAGATCCGGCGCGCGACCGCCGGCGAGGCGTTCATCAGCGCGACCAAGGTGCGCGAGGCACTGGCGGTCGGCGACTTTGCGACGATCGAAAGGCTCGTGCCGGAAACGACGCTCGCGTATCTTCGAACCTTCGGGGTCGGGTGTTAATTCCTCGATCACAGAACCGAATGACAGATTTGCGATCTCAAGGAATTCCACCCGACCCCATGGCTGCTTACGACGCCAGGCACCCTGACTGACTATGGACATCACACGACGCGCCAGTGCGGGCACCATGCAGTCCAGCGACCTGATGGTGCACGTCGAGCCTGCCGAGCGGCTCGACATCCAGATTGAATCGACCGTGAAGAAGCAGTTCGAGCACCTGATCCGCGACCGGATCGAGGCGGTGCTGCGCCAGCTCGCGGTCACACGCGCTCTCGTGAAGATCAGCGACCGGGGCGCCCTCGACTACGCGATCGAAGCCCGGGTGGAGACGGCCCTCCGCCGGGCCGCGGAGGCATAAGTGGACAAGCTCTCATTCCGTGAAGTCCGCCAGGGACGACGATTCATGATCCGGGTACTCCCCGGGACGAAACTCGTGGACGAGCTGATGCAGTTCGCCCGGATGGTGAACCTGCGCCACGGGGCGATCGTGTCGGCCGTGGGATCGGTGCGCAACGTGGAGTTCAGCGACATCCAGGCGGGCGCGCATCTGCCGATCACCGAGCCGCGGATGCCCGTGCACCGCGTCGACGGGCCACTCGACCTGCTGGGCCTCGAGGGGAACCTCGTGCCCAACGAGACCGGCAAGATCGACGCGCACCTCCACATCTTCGCGGCGAAATCCTCGGGCGATGCGATCGGCGGCCACCTGCTCGAGGCCGAGGTCTTCGCCACGTGCGAGATCCTCCTCGGCGAGTACATCGTCGAAGGCGTCGAGCGCCAGCATTCGACTCGCGGCGGCGTGGACACACTGTTCTTCGAGGACCACTGACATGGTCACACGACAACGGCTCCGACGCACGCTGCTCTACGTGCCTGGCAACATGCCGGGGATGCTGCAGAACATCCCGGTGTTCAACGCCGACGGGGTGATGATCGATCTCGAGGACGCGGTCCCTCTCAGTGAGAAGGACGCGGCCCGGACGCTCGCCCGCAATTTCCTCGTCGCGTTTCCCGACCGTAGCAAGGAGATCTTCGTCCGCATCAACGGCCTCGACACCAAGTACGCGCTCGACGACCTGCGCCAAGTGCTCCCCGGCCGGCCCGACGGGATCCGGCTGCCGAAGGCTGATGACCCCGAGGTCGTCGAGCGGCTCGACACCCTGCTCACGGAGTACGAGGAGCGCCTCGGACTCGAGATTGGCCACTTCTCGATCCTGCCATCGATCGAGAGTGCGGTCGGCGTGCTCAACTGCGTGAAGACCGCCCAGGCATCGCGGCGGATCGTCGCGCTCGCGTTCGGCGCCGAGGACTACACCGCCTCGCTCGAAATCCAGCGGACGCGCTCGGGCGAGGAACTGCTCGGCGCGCGCATGCAGATCGTCTGGGCGGCCAAGGCGGCCGGTCTGCAGGCGATCGACAGCGTCTTCGCCGACGCCAACGACACGGACGGCCTGCGCGCGGACACCGAGCTGGTCAAGCGCCTGGGATTCACGGGCAAGTCGCTCGTCAACCCGCGGCAGATCGAGGTGGTACACGATGTGTTCCGCCCGAAGCAGGAGGAAATCGACCACGCCCTCGAGGTCATGGAAGCGATCAAGAAGGCCCGCGAGATGGGCACCGGCGTCATCTCGTTGCGCGGCAAGATGGTGGACGCTCCGGTGGTGAAGCGGGCCGCCCGCACCATCCGCACCGCGGTGGCGTTCGGCCTGATCGACTACGAGCTCTCCAACGAGGTGATCTATGGCCAGGAATAGCCTTGGGCGCGAGGTCCCAGAGACCTGGCAGGGCAAGCGCTACGACCCGTACCAGGATCCGTTCACCCGAATGCCGACCATGGACCGGGCGACGCGGCCGCTGGTGCGGCGCAATCCCGGCGAGAGCAAGATCCTGCCATCGCTGCGCGCCGCCATCGAGAAGTCCGGCCTGCAGGACGGCATGACGATCGCCACCCACCACCATCTCCGCAACGGCGACCTCCTGCTGAACCTGATCGTGAAGGAACTCGATGCGATGGGGTTCCGGAACATCTGCATCGCCTCCAGCTCGGTGCACCCGGTCCACGCGGAGATCATTCCGTCCATTCGCAAGGGGGTCGTCACCCGCTGCGAGACGGGCGTCAACGGCTTGATCGGCGAGCTTGCCACGAAGGGCGAGCTCGACTTCCCGATCGTCGTCCGATCGCACGGCGGTCGTGCGCGCATGCTGGTGACCGACGAAGTGCCGGTGGACGTCGCGTTCATCGCGGCGCCGTGCTGCGACGAGACGGGGAACCTGAACGGCGTCAGCGGGCCGTCGGCCTGCGGCAGCCTCGGCTACGCCTTCACCGACGCGCGCTACGCGCGCAAGGTGATCGCGGTCACCGACAACCTGGTCGCCTACCCGGCGTCGCCCGTCAGCATCTCTCAGAGCGACGTGGACTACGTCGTGGTGATCGACTCGCTCGGCGACCCGAAGAAGATCGTGTCCACCACCACGCGCGTGACGCGCGATCCGGCGGGATTGCTGATCGCGCATTACGCGGCCGAGGTGATCGAGGCGTCCGGGCTGTTGAAGGACGGCTTCTCGTTCCAGACGGGCGCCGGCGGCACGTCGCTCGCCGTGGCCGACGCGATCAAGCGGAAGATGCTGGAGCAGAAGATTCGCGGCAGCTTCGGCTGCGGGGGCATCACCGGGTATTTCGTGGACATGCTGGAGGAGGGGTACTTCCGGACGCTCTTCGACGTGCAGTGCTTCGACCTGCGCGCCGTGGAGTCGATCGCCAAGAACCTCACGCACCGGGAGATCAGCGCAGACCTCTACGCCAACCCGTTCAACCGCGGCTCGGTCGTGAATATGCTGGACGCGGTCATCCTCGGCGCGACCGAGGTGGACGTGAACTTCAACGTCAACGTCAACACGGAGTCGAACGGGTACCTCCTGCACAACACCGGCGGGCACTCGGACACCGCCGCAGGCGCCAAGCTGGCCGTGGTCGTCGCGCCGTCGATCCGCGGACGCCTGCCGATCGTTCGCGACGAGGTGACGACGATCACGACGCCCGGCGAGACCATCGACGTCGTGGTCACCGAGCGCGGCATCGCCGTGTCGGACAAGCACGAAGGGTTGAGGAAGGAACTCCTGCGGCGACGGCTGCCGCTCAAGGACATCCGTCAACTGCAGGCCGAGATCAACGCGTTGACCGGCAAGCCGCGCCCGCTGGAGTTCGAGGACAAGGTGATCGCCCTGATCGAGTACCGCGACGGGTCGATCATCGACGTGGTGAGGCAGGTCAAGCCATAACAGTTGTCAGCCTGCCCTGAGCGAGCGAAGCGAGTCGAAGGCTCATGGACGATCTCTCCGCGCTTCGTCGCCGACTGCTCCAGGCGCGGGAAGCGCGCCAGGCGCTGGTCGAACACGCCGGCGGCGCCGGCCGCGCAGTGGTCTTCGCATCGACCAATATCCCCGGGCGGGATAAATGCCCGCCCGGCGTCACTCACCTCCTGGGACAGGCCGTCGAAAAGATCGCGCGCTCGCTTCCGGCCGAGCCACTCCATCACGGGCTGGATGCGCTGGGACCCTGGGCGGCCTTCAGCGTCCGGCTGCCGCCTGACGCGGTCAAACGGGCGACCATCGACATCGAGTCCACCCTTCCCGCCGGCCGGCTGCTCGACCTCGATGTCTACACCGCCGATGGCCAGCAGGTGGACCGCGCCTCGCTCGGCCTGGCTGCACGCGCCTGCCTCGCCTGCGACCGTCCGGCGGTCGAGTGCATGCGGCTCGTGCGCCATTCGCCGGACGCCGTGGTTGCCGCCGCCGCATCCCTCCTCCACCCCCATTCGGTCCGATCGCTGGCCGACGCCTTCGTCACCGGGGCCCGCGTCGAGCTGGAGTTGACCCCCAAGCCCGGCCTCGTCGATCGACTCGACAACGGCTCCCACCCGGACCTGTCGTTCGACTCGATGCGCCGCTCGATCGACCTGCTGCCGGTGTATTTCGAGGAGTTGCTGCTGGCGGCCGGGCGGGTCGCGCCGGCCGGAGGCGGCAGGATCGAACCCAGGGAGATCAACCTCCAGGCCTGCGTCGAAGCGGGACGACGGGCCGAGCGACGGATGACCGAGGCGATCGGCACGAACGCGCACAAGGGCTATATCTTCCTGGCGGGGCTGGTGCTGCTGGCCGCCGCAACCGCGCCAGACCATCGCGGGCTGCGATTGCGCATCAGTGCGCTCGCGCGCCGAATACTCGCGCCACGCTCGACCGTCGCGCCGTCGCAGGCCGCCGGCTTCCCTTCGCACGGCGCTCGCGCGCGGACCGAGCACGGGCTTGGCGGGATTAACCGGGAAGCGCTCGAAGGCTTGCCGTCCGTCTTCGATCGCGGCCTGCCGGTACTTGCCGCGGCGCCTGCCCTCTCGGACGGGAAGGACGACCTGGGATTTGGTCCCGTCGCCGGCCACCTGCTCATGGCCGCGCTGATGCAAACCGTCGAGGATACGACCGCCGTTCACCGGTGCGGCCCGGCCGCTCTGGCCCGGCTGCGCGCCGACGGCGCGCACCTCCAGCGACTCATCGAGAGCGGGCAGGACCATCTTCCCTGGCTCGCCGCACTCAACGCCGAGTACCAACGGCTCAACCTCACGATGGGCGGCGTGGCCGACTGCATGGCGATCTCGTTCGCCCTCCACAACTGGCTCGCGCCGATTCGCGGGCCTGAAGGCCCGCGCTACACTCCTGATCCCTGCCCCCCGATCCCTCGTCCCTGATCTATCATTGTGGTGCCTTGGTCCCAGCACGATATCGACTCATCATCGGGGGCGTCCTCTTCGTCCTTGGCGTCGCGGCGGCCACCGCCAGGCAGGGCTCGGCTCCACACGCAGCGCTGCCGTTCACCGTCATCTCTGCCGATGCCCGGCGCGCGATGCCGGCCATGCTCGTCGGCGACCACGTGATGGTGGCGCTCGACGACCTGGCCGGGCTGTTCCAGCTCAACGTGCGCGAGGACGTGCTCGCGGGCGGTGTCACCGTGGGCTACAAAGGCAAGACCGTGATCCTCACGCCCGGCCAGGCGCTCGCGTCGGCCGCCGGCCGTCTGATCTCGCTGCCGGCCCCGCCCTCGCGCGATGGTCGTCGCTGGCTGGTGCCCGTCGAGTTCATCAGCCGGGCGCTGGCCGTGGTGTACGACAGCAAGCTGGACGTGCGAAAGAACGCCCGGATGGTGCTCGTCGGTGACATCCGCGTGCCGCAGATCACGGTTCGGCAGGAGGTGCTCGGCCCGCAAACCCGCGTGACCTTCGCGGTGTCTCCGCGCACGCCGTACACCCTCTCGCAGGAACCCACCTGCATCCTGGTGCGCTTCGACGCGGATGCCCTCGACGTCACGCTGCCGACGTTCGCGCCGCAGGGACTCCTGCAGTCGATTCGCCTGTCAGATCCCAACTCCACGATCAGCATCGACCTCGGCCCCCGCTTCGGGTCGTTTCGCGCGTTGTTCGTCCCCCAGGAGGACGGTGGCGCCCAGCTGCTGGTGGATCTGATGCCCGGCCCGGCCGAACAGGCGCCGCCTCCGACGCCCCGCGGCGACGTCCCGCAGCTCCCGGTGCCCCCCGCGCCAGAAACGGTTCCACCGATGACCCAGCCCGCTGCCGGGGGCCTTCGCACGGTCGTGATCGACCCCGGCCACGGCGGCGAGGAGACCGGCGCGAAAGGCGCAACCGGCGCGCAGGAAAAGGAGATCACGCTGGCGGTGGCCCGGAGGCTGAAGGCGTCGCTCGAGAGCCGGCTCGGCGTCCGCGTGCTCCTGACCCGCGACGGTGATCAGGCCGTGGCGCTCGACGAGCGCGCGGCGCTCGCGAACAACAACAAGGCGGACCTGTTCATCAGCCTGCACGCCAACGCGTCGATCCGCAAGGAGGTGAGCGGCGCCCAGATCTACTACCTCGCCGCCGACCAGGCCGGCGAGGAGGCGCGCAAGGCTACCTCCAGCCGACAGACGCTGCCGACCGTTGGCGGCGGATCGCGCGAGATCGAGATGATCCTCTGGGAGATGGCCCAACTGCGCTACCTCAGTCAGTCGGCCTCGCTTGCCGGCGCGTTCGAGGAGCAGTTCCGCGGCCGCGTTCGCCTGAATCCGCGCCCCGTCCAGCAGGCGCCGCTCCGCGTGCTCGCCGGCGCGAACATGCCCGCCGTCCTCGTCGAGATGGGTTTCCTCACCAACCCGGACGAGGAGCCGCAGCTCGTATCGAACGCCTATCAGAACACGATCGCCCAGGCGCTCCTCGACGGCATCCTCCGCTACCGTGATCTGGCCGACCGGCCGAAGATGACGCCGTCGCAGGAACCCTCACCCACGCCATCACCGGACACCGCCCGGAGGCGCCAATGACCAGGGCGGGCGTCACGACGTGGACGCTGCTAGTGCTCGCGCTGGCGGGCGCGATTACCGCCGCGTTCGTCTTCTTGCCGCGGTGGTACGCGGAATCGAACGAGCCGGTCGCCGCGACCGAACCCGCGGCGGCGCCAGCGACACCCAAGATCAAGGCGCGACTCTTCTACCTGTCCGAGGACGGCCTTCGCCTCGTCGCCGCCGAGCACGAGGTGCCGTTTGGCGAAAGCACGCTACAGCAGGCGCGCCGGATCGTGGAAGCACAGCTCGCGTCGCCCGCCGCGCCGCTCGTGTCCGCGATCCCCCAGGGCACCCGGCTGCGCGCGATCTACGTGGACGGCAACGGCGAGGCGTTCGTGGACCTGAGCCGCGAGGTCTCGAGCGCGCACCCTGGCGGCGCCCTCGACGAGATCCTCACGGTATACTCCATCGTCAACGCGGTGACGATGAACCTGCCGGCCGTTCGAGCGGTCCAGATCCTCGTGGATGGCCACGAGGTGGACACTCTGGTCGGGCACGTGGATCTTCGGCGGCCGCTGCCGAGAAACGCGTCCTGGATCGAGGAACCGATGGTCCCCGTTGTCCCCGCAACCACTGAGCCGCTGCCGGCCTCGCCCATTCCGAACGGGATGGCGCCGCCGCGCGACGCGCCGCCGAAGAAATGAGAGAAACACCATGCCTCGCTTCGACAACCGACCCGTGAACGTCCTGCGTCCCACGCGGATCACCCCGCACTACCTGAAACATGCGGAGGGGTCTGTCCTCATCGAGGCGGGCGACACACGGGTGATCTGCACGGCCAGCGTCGAGGACCGCGTGCCCCCGTTCCGCCGCAACTCGGGCAAGGGCTGGGTGACAGCCGAGTACGGCATGCTGCCGCGCTCGACGCACACCCGGAACCAGCGCGAGTCGTCTTCGGGCAAGGTCGGCGGACGCACCCAGGAAATCCAGCGGCTGATCGGCCGCTCGCTGCGCGCTGTGACGCGACTCGAGGAGATGGGCGAACGGACGATCTGGGTGGACTGCGACGTGATTCAGGCCGACGGCGGCACGCGCACCGCGTCGATCACCGGCGGGTTCGTCGCGCTGGTGCTCGCCCTCCGGAAGATGCGCGACCAGAACCAGATCTCGACGATGCCGGTGCGCGACCTGGTGGCGGCGACGAGCGTCGGCATCGTGGACGCTCAACCACTGCTCGACCTGGCCTACGAGGAGGACTCGCGCGCCGAGGTGGACATGAACATCGTCCAGACGGGCGACGGCCGCTTCATCGAGGTGCAGGGCACCGCGGAGGCGGCGCCGTTCGGCCGCGACGCGCTGCTGTCGCTCCTCGACCTGGCCCAGGAGGGCATCCGCCAGCTGAATGCCCTCCAGCGTGAGATCATCGGCACGCTGGTATGACGGCGCTGCTGCTTGCGACGACCAGCGCCGGGAAGCTCCGCGAGATCCGCGAAGTGCTGGCCGGCCTGGCCATCGAGGTTCGTGCGCTCGCTGACTACCCGTCGATTGTCGAGCCCGAGGAGACGGGGCGCACGTTCGAAGAGAACGCCCGCGCCAAGGCGCTGTACTACGCGGCCGCCACCCTCTCCCTCGTGGTCGCCGACGATTCGGGCCTCGAGATCGACGCGCTCGACCGCGCACCTGGCGTCTACTCCGCGCGCTTTGGCGCCGACGAGGTGCCGACCTACCCGGAGAAGTTCGCGCTGATCGACCGGATGCTGGAACAGCGTCACGCGCCCGAGAGCGCCGCGCGGTTCGCCTGCGCGCTGGCGCTGGCAAGGCCGGGCGAGATCCTGTTCGAGGCACGCGGCACCATCGAAGGACACATCACCTCACCTCCGCGCGGGACCAACGGCTTCGGCTACGACCCAATCTTCTTCTACCCGCCGTTCGGCTGCACGCTCGCCGAAGTGCCGACCGATCGCAAGTCGTCGGTCAGCCATCGCGGCCAGGCGTTCCGGCAGCTTCGGACGTTTCTGCAACAGTGGCAGAACGACGGGCAGTAGGAACCGGACATCCACCAGACATCTTCCAGGGCTGACATCGGCACGAATGAAGCACGTTTCTGCGGGGTCCCTGGAATCTGTCTTAGGCGCGGCCGGTTGACCGGTCGCACAGGAACGGCCAGAGGCGTTCATGAGGCGGTGCTAGCGATGAGCGACCAATCCCCCGCGGCGGCCGAGGTCAGGCTCGATGTCTGGCTGGACGTGGCCTGCCTCTTCAAGACGCGGTCCGAAGCGCAGAAGGCGTGCAACGGCGGGAAGGTCGATGTGAACGGCCACCCGGGAAAGCCGCATCGGGTGATCCACATCGGGGACGAACTCCGAATCACCCGCCCGCACAGCCCCCGGCAGGTTGTCATCGTGCGCGCGATCCTCGACCGTCACGTCCCGAAGGCCCAGGCACACGACCTGTACGAGGATCGCACGCCTCCGCCCACGCCGGAGGAGATCGAGCAGCGGGAACTCGCGCGCGCCTTTCGCCAGTCGTTCGGCTCCAGGCCCTTACGCGCTCCCGACAAGCGCGAGCGCCGCGCGATCCGAAAGCTCAAGGAGATGTAGCAGGATGCTGATCCTGAATGAGCACTGAAGAACCTGGACGGTGGAACACGGCTGGGGACCGGCCTACTGCACGCTGGCCTGCATCGCCGACCAGATAGAATCGGGCAGCTCCACGTTCAACCAGGTCGGCTCGGCGGTCACCGTGTCGTTCACCAGCCAGGCGGCCACGTGGTCGGAGAACTCGGGGATCTCCGAGCGGGTCAAGCCCACCGTTCTCCCGGTGGTTTTCAGCGCGGTTCGCACCGCCCCCGCGATGACCTCCTGCGGCCAGCCCTGGCAACGGGTGCGAAGCTCATGTCGCGTCATTGGATGGAAGTGTAGCACCAGGCTTCTGTCTCGCCCACATCGAGCCGCACCGTCACGGTCTTCGGCAGCTCTTGGTCGCGACCGGCCTCCGGCTTGTGAGGCGAAACGATGTTCACGGGGCGGCGACCGGTCGAGTATGATGGAGGAACAATTGTCGGGGCGTAGCGCAGCCTGGTAGCGCGCCTGCCTTGGGCGCAGGAGGTCCCGGGTCCGAATCCCGGCGCCCCGACCAAACTTTTCTTGAATTTCCTCAAACAACTGCGTGTAAACACACGGGCCTCGTTGGGCCTTCCGGGTCGGTTTCTGTCCGTCCTGGGGGCTGTTGGTCATAATGCGGTCATAATTTTGGCCGCTCTCCGGTCATAGTTTGCAGCCCCGGTCACTCCCCACTCACTTTCAGCGAATCGTTCCTGAGCAGTTCCTTCGCCGTGGCCTCCCGCGAAAAACGACCGCAGACGCTCGCTCTCGACGGGAATCTCCAGGGGCTCTGCGTCCTTCTGAATCGCTGCCAGAATGAACAAGACCCAGTTCTCGAAGTCGATGTGCTTGTTCTGAAGGTGGCGCATCGCACCCGCCCGCAGTCCGGTGTCGAGAGCGCAGATAAGCCGCCCCTTGGCGTCGTGATGACCGTGACGGTGGTCACTCCTGATATGGACAAGGAGGGGCGATAGAGAACGTGGGTAGCTCTGACCTGACGCCTACAGGCCGATGCAGTAGCCTACCGCTGCTGCACCATCTTCCGCAGCTCCTGCACGAAGCCCTTGGCGTCACGACCCAGAGCCACCTTGAAATACCGCCCAACCGGGTGGATGCTGCCGTTCACGATGCGGAACGTCGTGGCGGGTCCGTAGAGGTGCGAATACGCGCCCAGCTCCGGCACCCACTTGAGGAACACCACGAACATCTCGCCCACCCGAGGGCGAGGGAAGTCATGCTCGAACGTCTGACGCCCGCCCAGCCTGGCAACCTTGACCCTTTCTCCAGGCCGCATCTCGCCTTTGATTGCCTCCCTGACGCCGAACGAGTAAATCGTGTGGCGCATTGGAGGGGGAGGCGGCGGGGTGGCGAATACGCCAACCCTCTGGGTCGAGGTAGTGCGGGACGGCCCCAGGTCCACATGTTCGCTGACATCGGTTCCAAGTCGCACGACCAGTATCGCGTCAGCTTGCCGCGCCACAACCTCCAACGTATCGTTGGGTCCGGGGGCGCTGCCGTCCACCCAGATTTCGCCCGGCGCATCCA
>Ga0209638_1000135_pt1 | contig 47670 bp, 47 predicted proteins | sample BarGraNGADG00211_FD_184490 | JGI IMG/M metagenome (GOLD analysis project Ga0209638, IMG submission 184490) | Arctic peat soil microbial communities from Barrow, Alaska - Barrow Graham LP Ref core NGADG0002-211 (SPAdes) (version 2) | ecosystem: Environmental > Terrestrial > Soil > Wetlands > Peat... | reverse complement strand
AGCCATCTCCACCTTTGTAGCAGCGCGAAGCGCTCTACCAGAGCGGGCGGCTCGTGACGACGGCGATCGTCAGGCCGAAGAAGAAACAGGCTGCGGCGATCATCACCGCGGCGAACGCGAGCCGTTTGTACCGGCCGCCGATGCCCGCGGCGATCAGGGAGATGAGGATCGCGGGAAGAACGAGCCTCAGCGGGTGCCACGCGAGCGAGATGACGCTGACGAAGATCGCCATCGCCGAAAGAAAGCCGGCGACTGTCTCCGAGGGCCGGGTTGCGTCATTCTCGTAGCCGACGTCGGTCACCCGCCGTTCGCCTCCGCACGCGCGACGGCCGCCCGGGGCGAGCGCGCATAGGTCCGTGAGGGCCCGCCGTGCGGACGCGGCCGGAAGCGGCGCGGGCGCGACCCGGGGGCCCGACCGGAGCCGGAGTCGTCCGACCCGAGCCCGACCGTGACCGCCGCACCCTCCTCGGGGGTCGGCTCGGCCCGGATCGCGTACACCACGACCATGCCGAGATAGACGACCGGAATCTTGAGAATCACCATCAGGAACACGAGCTCCCATACGGAGTGGCGGGACAAGTGCGCGATTCTACCCGGCCCCCCGGCGGCGCGCACGTGAACCGTGGAACCCGCTCTCACCGTATTCATTCAGCCGAATCCGGTTACGAGCTGGGCTCTCCGGGGATGGAGAACATATGAGCTACGACCAGTTGAGGGTGTTGATGGAGCACGGCGAGGAGCTGGGCTGCGTCAACATGTCCGCGTTCACGACGCTTCTCCACGAGCTGGAGCTGGACGACGACGAGGTCGCGGCCCTCTACGAGACGCTCGAGGAGAAGGGCATCGAGGTCACCGACGACTGCGGTCTCCCTGACATCGAGGAGACGACCTACGACAACCCGCAGGTCGCTGCGATGACGAGCGACTCACTCCAGCTGTTCCTCAACGAGGCCGGCCGCTACCCGCTGCTCACGGCAGCGGAAGAGGTGGAGCTTGCGAAGCTCGTCGAGACGGGAGACAAGGCGGCGAAGGACCGGATGGTGAACTCGAACCTCCGTCTGGTCGTGTCGATCGCGAAGAAGTACCAGGGGCACGGCCTGTCGCTGCTCGACCTGATCCAGGAAGGGATCATCGGCCTCATTCGTGCCGTCGAGAAGTTCGACTGGCGCCGCGGCTTCAAGTTCTCGACCTATGCAACGTGGTGGATTCGCCAGGCGGTGCAACGCGGTGTCGCGAACAAGTCGCGCACGATCAGGATTCCGGTGCACATCGTCGAGCGCGAGCAGAAGATCGCGCGGGCGGAGCGCGACCTCCTGACGCAGAACGAGCGGCCTCCGAACGACGAGGAGATCGCGAAGAAGACAGGGCTTCCGGTGAAGCACGTGCGCGAGGCGCGTACCGCTGCGCGCACGGTAGCGAGCCTCGACAAGACGATCGGCGTCGACAGCGACACGTCGTTCGGCGACATGGTTGCGCAAGACGGAGCGAACATCGAGGAGGCCGTCGTCGTCGCGCTGGGGGAGGACGCACTCCACCGGGCGATCGAGACGCTGCCCGAGCGGGAGAAGTTCGTGATCGTCGCCCGCTACGGGCTGGGCCAAGCCGAGCCGCGGTCGCTCGAGCAGATCGGCCGCGAGATGGGGATCACGCGCGAGCGCGTCCGTCAGATCGAACGCCAGGCGCTCAACCGGCTCGCCCAGGAGCGCGAGATCTCGGCGTTCTCACCTGCTGCGTAGGCGCTAGGAGTGCGCGCCGTTGCCGGCGGCGAGCGACGTGCCGTTGTTCAGCTTGCTCTTCAGCGCGGACCGGTTCGGCACGATCCCGAGGTGGAGCCGAAGCTTCGAGAGCAGCGGCTGCAGGAACATCGTCACGGGCCGCGGCCGCGGAGTGCCCGCCACCGTGGCTCCGCCGAAGCTCTTGCCCACGAGCGCGCCGAGCGACGTCCGGAGCTTCGTCAGCAGCACCTGCTCCTTCACGCTCGAGAGCGTGCCGGCCGCAACCGCAACCTCGAGTTGCGCCTGTGCGGCGGTGACGACGGCGTCGACGAGACCGTCGGCCGTCTTGCCCTGCGCGTCGGCGACCTGCGCGAGCGACTGCCCGCTCCTCAGATCCTGCGCGAGCGTCTGCTTGTCGATCTGGAGGTACGCGACGGCCGCGTCGAAGACCGAGGCGGCAGCTTCTGAGCCGGGCGCCTGGTTCGCCGAACCTGCTGCCGCGGCTGCGCCGGCGCCGCAGAGGGCGAGCGCGGCGGCCGAGCCGGCGGCGACGAGCTTCAGAGTCACGAGTCGTCCTCCTCGAAAAGGGTGCTCCACAAGGAGTAGCACCCTTCCCGGCCGCCGAACGTGAAATCGGTGTAAAGCCTGCTGTTCGGGCATCACGTATGGGCCGCGTAGGCCCGCATCGCGTCGACGAGGGCGCCGAGGCGGCGGCCCGTGTCGGTGAGCCGGTACTCGACCCGCGGCGGCCGAGTGTGCAGGACCTGCCGCTCGAGCACACCCGCGGCCTCGAGCTCCGACAGGCGCGCAGCGAGCGTTCGCGGCGGGATCGTCTCGAGCGCCTGCTTGAACTCGTTGAAGCGCACGGCGCCCGCCTCGGAGGAGGCCCAGAGGATTGCAAGCACCCACCGCCGCCCGAGGAGCTCGGCCGCACGGGCGATCTCCTCGGGCAGCGGCTGGCAGGTGCGACAGCGCATTACTGGACGATCTGGAGGTTCGGCTGGGGCTTCGGCTCCAGCGCGAGGTCGAGCACCTCGCCGAGTGTCATCACCGGGTGGAACCGCATCGCCTCGCGCACATCCGCGGGGACGTCGTCGAGGTCGGCGCGATTGCGCTCCGGGATGATCACGTCGGTGAGACCCGCCGCGTGCGCGGCGAGCACCTTCTGCTTCAGTCCGCCGATCGGGAGCACGCGACCCTGCAGCGTCACCTCGCCGGTCATGCCGACGGTGTGCTTCACCGGACGCTCCGCGAGCAGCGACGCCAGCGCGGTTGCCATGGTGATGCCTGCGCTCGGCCCGTCCTTGGGGATCGCGCCGGCGGGCACGTGCACGTGGAACGACCGGTTCTCGAACGCCTTCGGATCGACGCCGAGCTCCTCCGCGTGCGAGCGCACGTACGAGAGCGCGATGCGCGCCGACTCCTTCATCACGTCCCCGAGCTGTCCGGTGAGAACGAGGTCGGTGCCGCCGTCCATCGAGGTCGCCTCGACGAACAGGACATCGCCGCCGGTCCCGGTCACGGCGAGCCCGGTCGCGACACCCGGCACGGCCGTCCGCTCGGCAGCCTCGTGGAACACCTTCTGGCGGCCGAGTGCATCACGGACGACGTCGATGTCGACCACGAGCGGCGTCTCCACCGGACCCTCTCTCTTTGGCCCGGTGGCGATCTTCGTCGCCGTCTTGCGGAGGATCTTGCCGAGCTCCCGCTCGAGCTGGCGAACGCCGGCCTCGCGCGAGTACTCGGTGATCACGGTCCGGAGAACGTCGTCCCCGACCGCAACCTCGTCCTCGTGCAGGCCGTTGCGCTCACGCTGGCGCGGCCAGAGATAATCGCGGGCGATTGCGATCTTCTCGTCGGTCGTATAGCCGTCGAAACGGATGACCTCCATCCGGTCGAGCAGCGGGCCGGGAATCGTCTCGGCGACGTTCGCGGTCGCGATGAAGAACACGTCTGACAGGTCGAGCTCGACGTCGAGGTAGTGGTCGCGGAACGAGTGGTTCTGCGCCGGGTCGAGCACCTCGAGCAGCGCAGACGATGGATCGCCGCGCCAGTCGGCGCCGACCTTGTCGACCTCGTCCAGCAGGATCACCGGGTTCATCGTCTTCGCGTCGCGAAGGGCGCGGACCAGCCGCCCCGGCAGCGCGCCGATGTACGTGCGGCGATGACCGCGGATCTCGGCCTCGTCGCGGATCCCGCCGAGCGACATGCGCACGAACTCGCGGTTCATCGCACGTGCGACCGACTCGCCGATCGACGTCTTCCCCGTTCCGGGAGGACCGATCAGCGTGAGGATCGCGCCGCTGCGCTTGTCGTTCGCGATGCCGCGCTCCTGACGCAGCTTGCGGACGGCGAGATACTCGACAATTCGCTCCTTCACGTCATCGAGCCCCGCGTGGTCCGCGTCGAGCACCTCGCGTGCGTGTCCGGGATCGAGCGTGTCGTCGGATCGCTTCGACCACGGCACGGCGGTGAGCCAGTCGAGGTACGTGCGGATCATCGACGCCTCTCCGGAGGAGTCGCCCATCGACTCGAGCCGCCGCAGCTCGCGCTCGGCCTGAGCACGGACGTCCTCCGGCATGCCTGCCTCTTCGATCTTCGTGCGGTACTCCTCGACGACGGAGCCTTCGTCCTCGCCGAGCTCCTTGCGGATCGAGTCCATCTGCTTGCGCAGGAAGTACTCGCGCTGCTGCTTCTGCGCGCCGGACTCCACGTCATCGCGGATGCGACGGCGCACCTGGAGCTCGGCGAGCCGCTCGCGCTGCAACTCGAGTGCGAACGTCAGCCGCTCGACGATGCCGACGGCCTCGAGCAGCTGGACGCGCTGTCGGAACGTGATGTCGGGGGCGTACGCGCAGGTGTCCGCGAGCGCTCCCGCGTCGCTGACCGCGCGCAGGAACTGGCGGACCCGGTCGTCGGCGTCGCGGATCTCGAGGATCTCCTCGACCACCGCGCGGTACTCACGCTCCAGTTCCCGGGTCTGCACGGGCGGCAGGCTCTCGTCGGGGCGCTCCTCCACCTCTGCGCGAAGACGTCCCTGGGAATCGGTCCGGGCGGCGCCGATCAGGCCGCGGTGGAGACCGGTCAGCGCAACGGCGACGGCACCGCCGGGCAGGCCGACGCGGTCGGTCACCTCGGCGACGGTGCCGACCTTCGCGTACTCCTGCTCGTGCCTCGGCACCAGGAGAACGCGCGCCTCGTCACCGGCGTCGACCGTCAGCGTGACGGTCATGCCCGGGAACACCACGGTGTCCTCGAGCGCAACGAGCAGCAGGTCGCTCACTATCGATTCACTCTCCAATCGTGTACTAGGTATCCGGATTGTACCTGGTAAACGACCTTCTGGAGCCGGTTATTCCGTTTTGGCGCTCCCGAAGCCTGCGACGCGAGGGTTACAGCACTTCGTCTTCGACACCGGCGGCCTCGAGTGCGGCCGCAAGACTCGGCTGCTCGTCGACCCGCACGACCCGGCCGTCGCGCGTGGTGACGATGGCGGCGTAGCGGCCGACGAGGTACATCCGGCGCGACTGGAGCGGCCGCTCGTCGGTGGGATCCGCCTCGGTGCTCGAGAAGCGCATGCTCACGATGACGCGGTCGCCGATGCCGATGCAGCGGTCGAGCGTCACCGAGTACTGCTCCTGCAGGCGGCCGCGGAGGATCTCGAGCACGTCCGCGCGGTCGGCGGTCCCGGCGACCGCACCGACTCCCACCCACTCCACTTCCGGATCGAGCATGCTCTCGATCGCGTCGAGATCGCCGGCGACGAACGCGCGATAGCCGCGCAGGAGGAGATCGACACTCGCCTGGCTCACGCCGCCACGGTATCGATTGCGCCGCCGAGCCTGACCTCGGTGGCAGCGTGCTCGATCAGCACGGGGTCGTGCGTCGCGCACACGATCGCTGTGCCCGTCCGCTGGGCGAGCTCGGCGAAGAGCACGCCGACCGCGCGCGCGTTCGCCTCGTCGAGGCGTGCGGTCGGCTCGTCGGCGAGCAGCAGCTCGGGTCGAGCCGAGAGCGCGCGCGCGAGTGCCACACGTTGCCGCTCCCCCATCGAGAGGCGCGCAACCCGCTGCGTCGCGAGCTCGGCGAGGCCGACGGCGGCGAGCGACTCCGTCGCCCGCTCGGTCGCCTCTCGACGATCGACGCCGCGCAGCGCGAGCCCGAGCTCGACGCTCTCCTGCGCGGTGAGAAACGGCACGAGGTCGGTGCCCTGGGTGACGAGCCCGATCCGGTCGCGACGCAGCTCGGCGCGGCCCGTGGCGTCGAGCTGCGAGAGCGGCGTGCCGGCGACGACGACATCGCCCGCCGTCGGGAGATCGAGGCCGGCCAACAGATTGAGCAGGGTCGACTTGCCCGAGCCCGAGGGACCGGTCACCGCCGAGAGGCGGCCGGACTCGAAGCCGAGCGAGAGGTCGCGGAACACCTCGATTGCGTGCGCGCCGCTCCCGTGCACCTTCGTGAGCTCGACCGTCTCGGCGACCACGGGACCGCCGGCAACCGATCGCGGTGACTCGCCGGGCCCGGGCTGCGGCGTGCGCTCCGCGACGCGGACGAGAATCCCGCCGGGCGCGCGCTCGAGCTGAGCCCGGGCCGCATCGCCGACGAGAGCCTCCGGCAGCCGGATCCAGCCGCCGCGGTTCACGACCGCCTCGAGCGCGCCGCTCCCACGGCTCTCCCCGCTGACACGCCCGTCGCGGATCTGCACGACGCGGTCGGCAACGCACGCCGACTGGGGATCGTGGCTGACGACGATCGTCGTCGCGCCCACCTCGCGCGACAGGTCGCGCACGAGCTCGTAGATCTCGGCCGCGTTCGCCGCATCGAGCTCACCGGTCGGCTCGTCGGCGATGAAGAGACGTGGGCGGTGCGCGAGCGCGGCGCAGATCGCAACACGCTGCTGCTGTCCGCCGGAGAGCTCCGACGGTCGCGCGTCGTGCCGGTCGAGCAGCCCGACGCGCTCGAGCAATGCGTCGGCCGTGCGCTCCCCCTCCGCGGCGGGGACGCCGAGCAGGTCGAGCCGCAACGCAACGAGCCGGCGTGCGGTGAGCTCGGGCGCGAGTGCGCGCGCGTAGTGCTGGTCCGCATAGCCGAGCGTGCGCGAGCGGTACTGGGCGAGCCCGCGCCCACGGAGCGTGCGGAGGTCTTCACCGAGCACGCGGACGGTTCCCGCCGAGGGACGGTCGAGAGCGGCGAGGATCCGCAGCAGCGTGCTCTTGCCGGAGCCGCTCGGCCCGAAGACGACGAGCAGCTCTCCCTCCTCGACGTCGAGCGTCAGCCCCTGGAGCGCGACCGACGTTCCCTCGGGGGACGAGAAGATGCGAAAGAGATCGACGGCCTCGACGGCGACGCTCACTCGATCCCCTCCGAGAAGCGCCAGCGCGACACCCGCTCGTACGCGTGCCGCGTCGCGAGGAGGACCGCGAGCGTCGAGACGAGCGCCAGCGCCGCGAGCCCGAGGCCTGCGAGCCGCCAGTCGAGTGTGAGGTGCAACGGCGGCAGGGCGACGCCGGCACCTGCAGTGACCGTGACGACGGAGACGATGAGCGCGCTCACGACCGAACCAGCGGCGACGCCCCCGGCGAGCCCGAGCGCGGCGACGACGCCGGCACGAAGCAGCAAATGCGTGCGCAGGTCGCGCGGCGTCGCGCCCTGGGCCTCGAGGTCGTACAGCTCGCCGCTCTCGTCGCGCAAGTCACCCACGAGCGTCAGGAACAGGCCGACGGCGGCGAGCAGCGCCGCCACGATCCCGGTCACGAGCAGGAGCGCAAGTGCGCCGCGCGCCAATGGATCGCTGCGGAGCTCGGCGAGGGCCGCCCGCTGCGACGTGACGTCGAGCACGGAGAACGGCCGCCGGGCGAGCCGCGGCGCCGCAGTGGACGGAGCGTCGAGCCACAGCTCGCTCGGTACGGTCGTGCCGGGCTCGACGGTGTTCGCTGCGACGAGCCACGTCGGCAGATCGGCGACGACGAGCTGCCCGTCGACACTCGGGAAGTAGCGCGCGACGGCGACGACCTCCGCGAGGACCGTGCGGTTCCCGACGTGCAGCGGCAGCGTTCCGTCGAGTCCCACGGTCTGGGCGATCGCCGGTGACGCGATCACGGGCACGGTGTTTCCCTCGAGTGGCTCGCGCGGGCGAAGGATCGAGTCGGCCGCGCGGTTGAGCAGGTAGTGCACGGCGCCGCGGTCGTTGCGCACGCCGCCCGTTCCGATCCACGTCCCCAGAGTCGGCAGCGTGTCGCCGGCCGCGCGCAATCGGCCGAGATGGAGCACTCCGGTCGCGGCGTCGGAGACGGAGAGCCCGGTGCCGCTTTCCTTGTGGCCGGCAACGAACGCGGCGATCACGGGGAAGGACAAGCGAAGAGCAATGAGCCTGCCGCCGCGCGCAGCAGGCGGCACGGCGACGATGGCGGTGTGCGCACCGCGTCCGAGCTGGCCGAGCGAGAGCGTCGAGAAGTCGCCGCGCCGGTTCAGGACGACGAGCGCGACGCCGAGCGAATCCCCGGCGACGTCGACGGGAACCGTCAGCCGTTTCGCGTCGTGCGGTAGCGCGACGCCCCGCAGGTGCGGCGCCTTCGCGGGCGCGATCAGCCGCGCAAGCTCGGGCGGAGTCTGCGCGGAGAAGTCCGAGCGCCACCCATCGAGTCGTGCAACTTCGGCGGCCGGCAGCGCGAGCAGCGTGAAGTCGCGGGCCGCGCCGCCGGCGACGTAGCCCGAGTCGCGCAACACCGGCGTCACGCGTCCGAGCGACGCATACTGCGCTGCGGTCGCAGCCTCCTGCACAGCGACGAGCCGTTCGAGATTCTCCTGCAGCAGGTACGGAGCCGGAATAGCGAATCGCGCTTGCTCGCGATCGCCATGCTCGAGCGTCGCGCGGTACGCGATCGCGAAGAGCGCCACGCCGACACTCAGCACAAAGAAGACGACGGAGAGCACGACGCGGCCGGGTGAGCGCGCGAGCGAGAGCAGCGCGAGCCGTGACCGTGCCGGCGCGCGCCGCCCGGTCCATTCGACGGCCCGCAGCAGCGGTGCGAGCAGGCGTGCGACGACGACGGCGAGCACGAACAGCACGAGCCCGGGGAGTAGCAGCAACACGACGCCGGTGCCTCCGCCGGCAAGCGCGTTCGCGTCGGCTTTGCCGCGCGCGAGCGCGAGCAGAACCGCTCCGAGTGCCCCGAGCGCTGCGACGTCGACGACGGTGAGTTTTACGCCGGCGAACGAGATCGCATCCGTGCGCAGCGCAGTGAGCATGACGAGGGCCGTCACCGCAGCGAGTGCGCACCCGATCGCAACCGCGCGCCCGGTGAGCACCGAGTGCTGGACGGTGAGCAACCCGGACGCGCCGAGATGCCGGGCGAGAAGCGCGCCCGCACCGGTTCCCGCCGCCCAGCCGACGAGTGTCGCCACGACGGTGATCGCCGCCACCTCCGTCGCCGCGACGAGCAGGATCTGCGAACGCCGCGCTCCGAACCAGGTCAGGCGGCGCCGCACCGCAAGGTGGTCGCGGCGCAGCCGCGTCGATGCGAGCACCGCGAAGCCGAGCAGCAGCACCGCGGCGTCGCCGCCGAGGATCAGCAGCCGCTCGCCCGCGACGCGACCCGTGGCGCGCGTCGCCGCGATGGCGTCGATGGGCGCCGACACAGTGAAGAGATCCGTCGCCTGTTCGAGCCTCGACTGCGCGCGGTCGATGCGCGAGCCGAACGCCGGCAGCTCCCACGAGTGGATCGAGCCTGGGGCGACCGGAACGACCCAGCCGTATGTGCGCGCGATCGTTGCGGCGTCCGGCAGGGCCAAGTGCGAGAAGCCGCGCACGCCGTTCGCGAGCAGGATGGGCGGCCGTCGCTCGCCGGTCGCTGCGAAGTACGAGGCGAGCGGCGAACCGCGGCGGAACACCGCGTTCCCGACAACGTGCAGGAACGGCAGCTTCGGTGCGACGGGCGCGCCGCCGATCTGCACGAGCTCGCAGCGGGAGGGCGTGCACGGCGCCGGCAGCCTGCCGCCGCGCACGGCGACCCAGCGGGCGAGCCCGTCGACGGCGCCGAGGTTCACGAACACGCCGCCCCACGTCGCCTGGCGGAACACGGTGACGGCGAACGGCTGCCGGCCGAGCACGGGCCGGAGCGCAACGCGCGCGAGTCGGTCGAGCTGCGACAGCGAGAGCTCCGACTGCCCGGGAACACCGCTCCACACGGCCTGCACCGAGCGGTCGGACGGTTGGAGAGCCCCAAGCGCACGCTGCGCGGCCCGGTCCTGCACGGCGACCGAGCCGACCGCGGTCATCGCGAGCACGGCAGCGGCGACCGCGATGCCCGCGCCGACGACGAGTGTCCGCTGCGCGTGCGCGCGGATCCGCAGCAGGGCAAACCGCACGGGCACGAGCAGGCTCACCGACGAGACACTAGTTAGGCTGCCCCGCGATGACGACTCCGGCGACCGTCGAGACCGTCCGCGGGCCGGTCGAGCTCACCGAGCTCGGCCCCACGCTGATGCACGAGCACGTGTTCGTCCTCGATCCCGAGGCATTGCAGAATTACGCGCACGCGTGGGGCGGCGCGAGCTACTGGGACGAGGACGCGGGCGTCGCCGACGCCGTCGCGAAACTCCAGCGGCTGAAGGACAGCGGGATCCACACGATCGTCGACCCGACCGCCCCGGGGCTCGGCCGCTACATCCCGCGCATCCAGCGGGTCAACGCCGAGGTTGACCTCAACATCATCGTCGCGAGCGGGGTCTACGCCTTTCTCGAGCTGCCGAGCTTCCTCGCCTATCGCGGCGACGACGCGCTGATCGAGCTCTTCGTCCGGGAAATCCGCGAGGGCATCGACGACACGGGCGTCAAGGCCGCGTTTCTCAAGTGCGCCGTCGAGGAGCACGGGATCATCGCCGACGTGCCGCGCATCCTCGCCGTCGTCGCCGCCGCGAGCATCGAGACCGGCGTGCCGGTGATGGTCCACACGAACGCGCCGGCGAAGACGGGGCTTCTCGCCCTCGACGCGTTGACGAAGGCAGGCGTCGCCCCGGAGAGGATCGTGATCGCCCACATGGGCGACAGCAACGACCTCGACTACCTGCGCGCGATCGCCGACACGGGCGCGAGCCTCGGCTGCGACAGGTTCAACATCGCGCACTTCAATCCAGACGCGAGCCGGATCGAGACGCTCACCGCGATCCTCGCGGAAGGCTACGCCGACCGCGTGCACCTCGGCCACGACGCCGCCTGCTTCTTCGACTTCATGTTCCGCAACCCGTACTTCGCCGACGAGCACGCGGACTACCTGCACATCTCGACGAAGATCCTGCCCGCGCTGCTCGCCGCCGGCGTCACCCAAGAGCAGATCGACCAGATGCTGGTCGGCAACGTGCAGAAGTTCTTCGCGCCCCGCTAGCGGCCTCGTCGCGGAGCCGAACTCGTTCGGCGAGAGCAGTGAGACGTCCGGCCGAGAGCACGAACCAGAAGGGGGCCCACGGGGGAAACTGGTTTCCCCCGTGAAGCCAGCGAAGCGAGGCGTCAAGAAGGGGGCCCACGGGGGAAACTGGTTTCCCCCGTGAAGCGAGCGAAGCGATGCGTCACACGGTCTGCAGGCCGACGTAGTTCTCGGCGAGCGAGGTCGCCGCGGCGCGCGACGTCGTGAGGTAGCGCAGCTGCGAGAGCTGCAGCTGTAGATCGAAGGGATCGTCACCGACGCGATGCAACATCGAGGTCATCCACCAGGAGAAGTGCTCGGCGCGCCAGACGCGGCGCAGGCAGGCCTCCGAATACGCGTCGAGCAGCGCGCCGTCGCCGTCCCGGTACCAGCGCACGAGCGCCTCGCCGAGGATCCGCACATCGTGGATCGCGAGGTTCAGCCCTTTCGCGCCGGTGGGCGGCACGATGTGCGCCGCGTCGCCTGCGAGAAAGAGGCGGCCGTACTGCATCGGCTCCGTGACGAAGCTCCGCATGCCGGTCACGCCCTTCTCGATCACCGGGCCCTCGTGCAGCGTCCAACCGTCGAGTGCGGTTCGCAGCTGCAGCTCCTCCCAGATCCGCTCGTCCGGCCAATCGGCGACGTCCTCGTCGTGACGCACCTGCACGTAGTAGCGCGACAACTCGGGTGAGCGCAGCGAGAGCAGCGCGAAGCCTCGCTCGTGATGCGCGTACACGAGCTCGTCGATCGACGGCGCCACCTGCGCGAGAATGCCGAGCCAGCCGAACTGGTACTCGCGCTCGAACGTCTGCAGCACACCGTCCGGAATGCTCGAGCGACAGACACCGTGAAACCCGTCACAGCCGGCGATGACGTCGCACTCGAGCTCGTGCGCCGCGCCGTCGTGGCTGTACCGAATCACGGGCCGTTCCGATTCCAGCTCGTGCACGCTCACCCCGTCGACCTCGAACTGCAGCGGGGCGCCCGTCGCGAGACGCGCAGCGATCAGATCCTTGACGACCTCGGTCTGGCCGTAGATTACGATCGAGCGCCCGGTGAGCTCGCTCATCGGCAGATGGTGCCGCTCGCCTCCGAACTGGAGGTGGATGCCACCGTGGACGATCCCCTCGCGGTCCAGCCGCTCGGCGACGCCGAGCTCGCCGAGGAGATCGACGGTTCCCTGCTCGAGCACACCGGCGCGGACGCGGTGCTCGACGTAGTCGCGGTCGCGCGCCTCGAGCACGACGCTTTCGATGCCCGCGACCTCGAGCAGGCGCGCCAGCATGAGCCCCGCAGGCCCGGCGCCGACGATCCCGACCTGGGTTCTCAGCTCCCGTCCTCGTCGATCACGCGCTGGAAGACGTGGAACGCACTGTTCGCCGCAGGCACCCCGCAGTAGACAGTGGTCTGCAGCAGCACCTCGCCGATCTCCTCGAGCGAGAGACCGTTCCGTCGCGCAGCGCGGATGTGCATGGCGAGCTCGTCGAAGCGCCCGACCGCGACGAGCGCGGTCATCGTGACGCAGCTGCGCGTGCGCCGGTCGAGACCGGGGCGCGACCAGATCTCGCCCCAGGCGTAGCGGGTGATGAAGTCCTGGAAGTCCTGCGTGTAGGCATTCGTGCGCTCGATCGCCCCATCGACGTGCTCGTCGCCGAGCACCTCGCGGCGAACCTTCATGCCCTGCTCGTAGGTGTCGTCGCTCATGCCTGCGCCCCTTCCTGGAGATGGGAGAGCACCGCGGCCGAGAACGCCTCAGGCTGTTCGACGTTCGCAAGGTGCGCCGCGTGCGCGATGCCCCTCCGGCGTGCTCGCCGAATCGTCGCGAGCTTGTCGAGGATCTCAGACGTCGTCACCGGATCGTCCTCGCCGTAGAGCACGAGCGTCGGCGGTTGGATGCGCTGCAGGTCGCCGCGGAAGTCGAATGTGCCGACCGCCTTGCAGCAGGCGGCGTATCCCTGGGGCGACATCGTGCGAAGCGAGTCGAGAATGCGCTGCGCGGCGAGCGCGTCGCGAAAGGCCGGCGTGAACCAGCGCTCGCGCGCACCGTCGATCAGGATGCCGGTGCCTTCGCGCCGCACGAGCTCGGCCCGCGCGGCGTACGCCCCGGGCTCGCCGAGCGAGGCGCCGGTGCAGGCGAGCACGAGCCCGGAGATGCGGTCGGGCGCGTTCGCGCCGAGCCATTGCCCCACCATGCCGCCGAGCGAGAGCCCGCAGAAGTCGACGCGGTCGATGTCGAGCTCGTCGAGGAGAGCAAGCAGGTCGCGTGCGATCCCTTCGACGGTGACGGGCGCCGTGGGCACCGGCGAGTCGCCGTGCCCGGGATGGTCGATGCGAAGCACGCGATAGTGCCTCGCGAACGCTGCGATCTGCGGATCCCACATCGCAGTCGTTGTGCCGAGACTGCCCGAGAGCACGAGAACCGGCGCATCGTCGGCGCCGTCGGAACGGTGGGCCGGGCTCATTGCGTCTCCCGGTAGCGCGTGAGCGCACGGTCGATGAAGACGTCGACCGAGCCGAGGTATGCCGTATCGACCCCCGCCTCGAGCACGCCTCGCTCGACGAGCGCGTCCCGTTCGGCGAACAGCTCACCGGTCATGTTCGCTCGCATGCGGTCGACGTGAACGTCGAGCCCGTCGAGGCAGTCGCGGATCGCCGCGGCGGCGCCACCCGCGAGCGCCAGCGCTTCGGAAAGCGCATTCCACTCGGCGTGCCAGGCGCCGGCCGCGCGCTCCAGCTCGTGCTCGCCGTCGGTGAGCACGGGTACCTGCACCTGCACGCCTCGCGCGCACGCACGCGCGAGGACGGCACTCACCGGATTCCGCTTGTGCGGCATCGTCGAGGACTGCCCGCCGCTCGCCTCCGACACCTCACCGATCTCTGTCTGCGCGAGCAGCACGACGTCGAGCCCGATCTTCGCCGATGCCGACGCAACCGCTCCGAGCGCGCCCGCCAGCTCGGCCACGCGCCCGCGGTGCGCATGCCACGGCAGTGCGGGCTCCGCGAGATCGAGCTCCTCCGCGAAGAGCCGTACGACCTCGGCGCCCTGCTCGCCGAACACCGCGAGTGTGCCGGCGCCACCGCCGAGCTCGGCCGGAAGCGTCAGCCTGCCGATCCGCGACCGCGCGTCGAGCACTGCGACGAGCCAGCCCGCCGCCTTCAACCCGAAGGTCGTCGGCACCGCCTGCTGCAGGAGCGTGCGCGCCGCCATCACCGTGGCACGGTGCTCCTCCGCGAGACGCGCGCACGCGCGCGCGACGCCGTCGAGCTCGTCGTCGATCAGACCGAGCGCGCCGCGCGAGACGAGCATCGCCGCGGTGTCCAGCACGTCCTGGCTCGTCGCACCGATGTGGGCCCAGCGCGCGGCGTCGCCGCCGACGCGCCCGCGCAGCGCCCGCACGAGCGGCTCCGCCGGGTTGCCCGCGGCGCGGCCCTCTTCGCACAACTGCTCGATCTCGTAGAACGCCGGATCGCATTGCGCGGCCACCGCGGCCGCAGCGTCGGCCGGCACGACGCCGGCGCGCGCAGCGGCGTTCACAAGCGCCCGCTCGACGTCGACCATTCCGGCGAGCCACGCCGCGTCCGAGACCGCCTCACGAAGAGGCGCGGGCACGAACAGCGCGCCGAACGTGCTCAATGAGCGAAGAACACGGTCGCCGAATCGCCCTGCATGGTGATATCGAACAGCAAGGAGGCACCCTGCTGCCGGGCGACCAGCGTCTGCCGCTCGCGCTCACCGAGCACCGAAAGCACCGGATCGGCGGCGTTCGCCTCAGGCTCGTCGGGGAAGTAGACCCTCGTCAGCTGATGCCGAAGCAGCCCACGCGCGAAGACGAAGACGTCGAGGCGCGGCGCCCGGCCGTCCTCCGCTTCGGGTTTCGCCACGACGAACGAGTACTGCCCCTCGGGATGGGTGCCGCTGCGGCCCCAGCGACCGCCGACCGCGTCCCAGACCTCGATCATCCCGTCGACGACGGGCTCGCCCTGACCGTCGAGCAGCCTGCCTGTCAGCTCGAGTGCGCCCGGCGCGTCCGGCGCGACGAGCTCGTTGTCGGTTCGCCTGCAGAGGCCGATCGCGTAGTACGGCCCGACGGTCTGCGACGGCGTGTGACCGAGCGTCATACGTGATCCTCCTCGAACGGCGTGGTGCCGGCCCCGCCCCGGCCGAGCACGATGTCCCACTGGTAGCCGAGCGCCCATTGAGGCGTCGTCGTGGCCAGGTCGAACCGCGAGATGAGCAGTGCCCGCGCCTTCGGATCGCGCACCGAGTGGAAGATCGGATCGAACTCGAAGAGCGGGTCGCCGGGGAAGTACATCTGGGTCACAAGCCGTTGCGTGAACGACGGCCCGAAGACCGAGAAGTGGATGTGCGCGGGCCGCCATGCGTTCTCGTGGTTCCCCCAGGGATAGGAGCCCGGCTTGACCGTGATGAAGCGATAGCGCCCGTCGTCGTCGGTGAGGCAGCGGCCGGCGCCCGCAAAGTTCGGGTCGAGCGGCGCCGGGTGCTGGTCGACCTCGTGCCGGTACCTGCCCGCGGCGTTCGCCTGCCACACCTCGACGAGCGCGCCCTGCAGCGGCCGGCCGTCGACGTCGAGGAGGCGACCCGTCACGACGATCCGCTCGCCGAGCGGCTCGCCCTCGTGCTGCACCGTCAGGTCGTGGTCGTGCTCGCCGACGGTGCGCTCGCCGAACACGGGGCCCGCGGGATCGTGCAGATCCTCCGGGAGCGTCACGAGCGGATGGTCGGGCGCGCGCCAGCGCGTCGAGCGGTAGCCCGGGTAGTCAACCTGAACCTCCGGGCCGAAGCTCGGATCGTCGGGAAGAACGATCGGCGAATCCACGTCGGTCACGCGCGTCCTTTCGGTTCGAGGGTGCGAAGCGCCGAGAGCTCGACGTCGCTCGGCGGATCGGTGATGCGGACGTCCCCTGCGATCCGCAGGTCCCACCCCGTCGCCGCGCGGACGTCCTCCACGTCGACGCCCGGATGCACGCCGACGAGCGTCAGCTCGCCGTCGTGCGGCTCGAGGATGCCGAGGTCGGTGACGACGACGCGGACGCGGTCGCCGACGCTCGTCGTGAAGTCGAGGCGCTCGACGAACGAACGCGGCGTCTGGCGGAGCATCACGAAGACGTCGCGCACGCCCGTTGCGATCTCCGGCGCGCCGCCGCCGCCCGGCAGCCGAACCTTCGGGTGGTCGTAGTCGCCGATCACGGTGCTGTTCAGATTCCCGTGCCGGTCGATCTGCGCTGCACCGAGGAAGCCGACGTCGATGCGATTGCCCTGCAGCCAGTAGGCGAACATCTCCGGCACGGACACAACCGTGTCGGCGGTGTCGGCGAGCTCACCGTCGCCGATCGAGAGCGGCAGCTTGGTGGGCTTCGCGCCGATCGTGCCGCTCTCGTACACGAGCACGCAATCCGGTGCGTGCGTGCGGCGGGCGAGGTTTGCGGCGAGGCTCGGCAGCCCGATCCCGACGAAGCAGACCGTGCCGTCGGCAACCCGGCGTGCGGCCTCGACCGCCATCATCTCGTCCGCGGAAAAGCCGCCGTCGCCGTTCGTGCTCACGCCGTGGCCACTTCCGCCGCGAGGCTCGCGTGGTACTCGGTGATGTCGGCCGTGTCGAGCACGTGTCGTTGCATCCACGCGCGGAAGCGATCGCGATCGCGGCTGATCTCGTCCCAGGCGACATAGAAGTCGTTGTCGCGGTCGTAGTACCCATGCGAATACGACGGATGTGCACCACCGGGCGCGAGCGACACCGCGTCGATCACCCAACTCGGCAGCACGATCGCACCGGGCCTCGGCTGGAGCTCGTTCACGACCTCCTCGACCGTCACGATCGCCCGCGACGCAGCGAGCACCGCCTCCTTTTGCACACCGAGGATCCCCCACAGCTGGACGTTGCCCCGGAGGTCGGCCTGCTGCGCGTGGACGACGGCAACGTCGGGCCGAAGCGCCGGAACCGCTGCGAGCTCCTCGCCGGTGAACGGGCACGTCACGGTCTCGACGCGCGTGTGCGCCGACAGGTCGCCGCGGTAGCCGCGCAGCAAGCCGAAAGGCAGATTCGCGGCGCCGGCGGCGTATGCAGCGGCCATGCCCGCGTGCGAGTGCTCCTCGATCTCGAGTGCGGACGGCCAGCCCTTCTCGACGGCGTCCCGCAGGCGGTGCAGTGAGCCGACGCCCGGGTTGCCGCCCCACGAGAACAGGAGCTTCCGCGCGCACCCCATCCCGATCAGCTGGTCATAGACGACGTCCGGCGTCATGCGCACGAGCGTCAGCTCCCGCTTGCCCTGGCGTGCGACCTCGTGGCCTGCAGCGTGCGGGATCAGGTGCGTGAAGCCCTCGAGCGCGACGGTGTCGCCGTCGCGCACGAGGTCACGGATCGCGTCGCGGAGTGGGACGATCATGCGCGAGGCCTAGAACGGATAGGGATGAGATCCGCTCTGGACGGTGATCCACCGCAGCTCGGTGAACTCGTCGATGACGGCCTGCCCGCCGAAGCGGCCCCAGCCCGAGTCCTTGACGCCGCCGAACGGCATCTGCGGCTCATCTCCCACCGGCTGCTCGTTGATGTGGACGATGCCCGAGTCGAGCCGCTGCGCAAGCGCCATCCCGCGATCGGCATCGGTCGTCATGATGCCCGCGCTCAGCCCGTAAGTCGTGTCGTTGGCGCGGGCAATCGCCTCGTCGGCGCTGTCGACGATCTCGACCGCAAGCACCGGGCCGAACGTCTCGTGCTTCGCGAACTCCGAGTCCGCCGGCACGTCGGTGATCACGGTCGCCTGATAGCACGGCCCGACGGCCTCGCCGCCGGCGAGCACCCGCCCACCCTTTGCGACCACGTCGTCGACTCGGCCCTTGACCATCGCCAGCGCATCCGCGTTGATCAGCGGACCGATGATCGTGTCGTGCTCCTTCGGGTCGCCGGCCTTGAGACCGTTCGCCTTGGCGGTGAGCTTTTCGACGAACTCGTCGGCGATCGCCCGCTCGACGAACACCTTGCGCGCCGACATGCAGATCTGCCCCTGATGCAGGAAAGCGCCGAAGGCAGTGGCGTTGACCGCATAGTCCACGTCCGCGTCCGCGAGCACGATCACCGGGTTGTAGCCGCCGAGCTCGAGTACGACCCTCTTCAGGTGCCGGCCGGCCGCCTCGGCGAGCTTGCGGCCGACGTTCGTCGAGCCGGTGAAGTTGATCCTGCGCACGGCGGGATTCGACACGAGCTCATCGCCGATCGGGGCCGCCTGACCGGGAGCGTGCGTGACGATGTTGAGGACGCCGTCGGGCAGCCCCGCCTCGGCGAAGATCTCGCCCCAGAGCAGCCCCCCGGACACGGGCGACCACTCGGACGGCTTGAGCACGACCGTGTTGCCAAGCGCAAGCGGGGCCGCGATCGACCGCGCCGAGAGGATCAGCGCCGCATTCCACGGCGCGATCGCGGCGACGACTCCGACCGGCTTGCGCACACCCATCGCGAATGTGCCGGGATTGTCCGACGGCAGGATCTGCCCGATGGGCTGATAACCGACCGCCGCCGCCTGCCGGAAGAGGCCCGGCACGAAATGCATCTGGAACATCCCGAAGCCGAACGTGGCCCCGGTCTCGCGCGCGAGCATCGAGACGACCTCATCCCCGCGGCTTTCGAGGATGTCGGCGGCCTTGAGGAAGATGGCCTGCCGTTCGGCCGGCGTCGATGCCGCCCAGGCGGGAAGCGCTGCGCTCGCAGCGTCGATCGCACGGCGCGCGTCGTCTGCGCCTCCGGCCGGCACGATCGCAACGACCTCGTCGTTGTACGGGTCGCGATCCTCATAGGTCGCGCCGTCTGCCGCATCGGCCCACGCGCCGCCGATGAACTGCTTCGCCTCGTGCACTGGGTTTGCTGTGGTCGCCATGGTGCTTCCTCCTTGCGCTAGCCGATCCGAAGAACGGGCTTGATCACCAGGCCGGCCTCGGCGTCCTTGGCTGCCTGGTCGATCTGGTCGAAGTCGTAGTACGTCATCATGCGGTCCACGGGGAACCTGCCCGTGCGCCAGAGCTCGACGAGCTGTGGCAGGAACTCGGAAGGGACGCTCTCGCCCTCGACGATGCCGCGAACGACGCGGCCGCCGGTGAGGATCGTGTTGACGTCGAGTGCGACCTCGGCCCCGAACGCAGGCGCCCCGACGACGCCGCACACGCCCATCGGCGTGAGGCAATCGACGGCCATGCGCAGCACGTCCGTAACCCCTGTCGCCTCGAGGGAGAAGTCGACGCCGCTGCCGGTCAGGGCGCGAATCGCCGCCACGGCGTCGGTCTGGGACGAGTCGACGACGTGCGTCGCCCCCACCTCCCGCGCAAACTCGAGCCGGTTCGGGCGGATGTCGATCGCGATAATCGTCGTGCAACCGGCGATCTGCGCGGCCATCACCGCCGCCAGGCCGACGGCTCCCGCCCCGAACACCGCGATGCTGCTGCCCGCAGGCGGCCGCATGACGTTCAGCACGGAGCCCGCACCCGTCTGGATCCCGCAGCCGAACGGCGCTGCGACGTCAAAGGGAATCGCGTCGTCGAGCGCGACGATGTTGCGCTCGCGCGCGACGGAGTGGGTTGCGAAGCTCGACTGTCCGAAGAAGTGCGCGTGGACGGCCTCGCCGTCGCGCGAGAGCGCGCTCGAGCCGTCCGCCGGGCGCGACGCCGCGAAGTTGTGCTCGAAGAACGCGTGGCAGTAGACGCCGAGCGCCTTCGAGCACGCGGGACAGTGCCCGCAGGAGTCGTAGCTCATTCCGACACGGTCGCCGGGCGCGAACGCCGTGACGCTCCGACCGACCGCCGCGACCACGCCGGCGCCCTCGTGCCCGAGCACGGCCGGCAAGGGCACGGGGTACAGCTGGTCGCGGCAGATCAGATCCGTGTGGCAGATCCCGGACGCGGCGTTCCTGACGAGGACCTCGTCGTCCCGGAGCTCGCCCAGCTCGAGCTCCTGGAGCACGAACGGCGCCCCCGCGCGCTCGACGACGGCCGCAGTGATCTTCATGGCTTCCCCGGCGTCGCTGCCGGTGAGCGTGCGAATCGCCTCCACGGCGGCATGCATCCTCCTCGAGGGCTCGACTCGCACCGGTTCAGGACAGCGGAGCAGCCAGGTCGAACGTACGCCCTAAACGTCTCGCCTGTCAAGACTTGCGTTCCGCATACTCGAACAATCTGTCAAAGCTTGTCCAGTTATTAAGATGCTGTTCTAATGACCGGAATGAGCGAGCCCCTCTCGCCGCCTGTCCAGGAAGACGCTCCCGGGTCCGGCTCGACGTACTCGCAGTCGCTCGAGCGCGGCCTCGCGATCCTATCCGCGTTCCGCTCCGGACGGCCACTCCTCGGCGTGAGCGAGCTGGGCCGTGACATCGGGCTCAGCCGGTCGACGACGCATCGCTACGTCGCCACGCTCGCCTCGCTCGGCTACCTCCAGCAGGACGCCGCGACGAAGAAGTACCGCCTTGGTCCCCGTGTGCTCGACCTCGGATTCTCGGCGATCAACTCGATGGAGCTGCGCGAGGTCGCCGCGCCGCATCTGCGGGAGTTGAGCGACGCGACGGGCTACACGGTGAACATGGCGATCCTCGACGGCCTCGACATCGTCTACGTCGAGCGAAGCCGCAGCGCGCGCGCCGGCCAGCGTGAGATCGACCTCAACCTGCACGTCGGCTCGCGCCTGCCGGCCTACTGCACGTCGCTCGGCAAGGTGATGCTCGCATTCCTCGACGAGGCCACGCAGCGGGCCACGCTCGCCCGGATCGACTTCGCACGCCGTGGCCCGAACACGTTGACGTCACGCGCGGCGTTCCTGCTCGAGCTGAAACGCGTGCGCGAGGACGGCTTCGCGATCAACAACGAGGAGCTCGCGTACGGCCTGCGCTCGATCGCGGCTCCGATCCTGAGTCGCGACGCCGTCGCGGTCGCGGCGATCAATCTCGCGGTGCACAGCTCGATGGTGTCGATGGAAGACCTCGTCGCGCGCCTCAGCCCGACCCTGCGCGCCGCAGCGGCGGACATCTCTGCGCGGCTCGGCTACCGCCAGTAACGCTTCGCTTCGCTCGCTTCACGGGGGAAACCAGTTTCCCCCGTGCGCCCCCTTCTGGTGGTTGTGCTCGCGGCCGGGCGCGTCACTGCTCTCGCCGGACGAGCAAGCGCGCCCGCGCCGCCTCGTGCCGGGCTTCCGCTCGTCCGGCCGGGCCATGCCCCGACCCAAGAGCGGGACCTGGTTCGAACCTGGTCCCGCCTCGAGCGCCTCGTAACACGTGTTGCCCCGCAAACCTGCTTGGTTACTGGCGCCGCGAGAATCGGGACCTGGTCCGAACCAGGTCCCGGTTCTCGGGCTGCGCGGACAGGCGCGGTCTTCGGCGCTGCCACATCGGCTCACACTGCAACCGGCAAAGACGACACAGCTCACCCGGAAACCGGCCCCCCGTTCAGCCGCATTCGGAACGCCTGTAGGCAGGACGGCTACCCGGTGCGCTCGGCGAGGTCGAAGTCGAGCGCACGCCCGCAGCGGATCAGCACGTCGCGGAGGCCCGACGCCTCGTCGGCGTCGAGACCGGCGAGCATCTCCCGCTCGAGCTCGTCGACTGCGAGATCACAGCGCTCGAGCGCGCGGCTCCCCGCCTTGGTCAGCTCCATGCGGATGACGCGTCCGTGGCCGGGCTCTGCGCGACGGTGGACGTAGCCCCGCTCGACGAGCAGCGTGAGCACCTCGCTCATCGACTGAGGCGTGACGAAGGAATGTCGAGCGAGCTGCGCGTTGGAGAGGCCGTCCTGCACTCGAAGCACCGACAGGGCGGTGTAGGCGGGCAGCGTCAGCCCGCTCGGCTCGACCGCAGCCGTGATGCGGCGGCGAAGCACGCGCTCGACGCGCCCGATCACGTAGCTCAGCCGCGGCTCTGCATCGCTCGAGTGCATGCCTACGAAGCCGGGCGCTCGTACGTCTGCAGGCCCGGCTTGATCCGCTTCTCGTCGAGGAACTGCTCGAGACCGTGCTCGCGGCCCTGCTCGGCGTCGAGGAACTGCGACTGCTCGAGCTTCGCGTAGAGGTAGTCCTCCGCCTGGTCCCAGCTCATCGCCTCGCAGTGTTTGAAGCCGAGCTTCGCAGCCCGCAGCACGACCGGGTTCTTCGCGAGTAGCTCCCGCGCCAGCGACTCGACCTCGGCCCGGAGCTCCGCGCGCGGAACGCTCGCGTTGACGAGACCCATCGCCGCCGCCTGCTTGCCGTCGAACGTGCGACCGGTCATGACGTAGAGCAGGCCCACGCGCGAGCCGACGGTGTCGGCGAGCGCCTTGTTGACGACGCTCCCGGGCGGAATGCCCCAGTTGATCTCGGAGAGGCCGAAGGTCGCCTCGTCCGCGGCGATCGCGAGATCGCAGGCGACGAGCGGCGTGAAGGCGCCGCCGAAGCACCAGCCGTTGACCATGGCGATCGTCGGCTTCGCGTAGGTGCGCAACATGCGCCACTGCCACAGCGCCGCGTCGCGTCGCACCTTGCGCTGCACGTGCTCCGGCTGTCCGTCGATCTCGCGGAAGTACTCCTTCAGGTCCATGCCGGCCGACCATGCGTCACCGGCGCCGGTGAGCACGACCACGCCGCACTCGTCGTCCGCGTCGATCGTCTCGAGCACCTCGACCATCTCCGTGTTGAGCGTCGGGCTCATGGCGTTGCGCTTCTCGGGCCGGTTCAGCTCGACCCAGGCGATGCCCTCGTCGAGCTCGACCTTGACGGTGGTCCAGCGGTCTGTGTACGGCACGATGCTCTCCTTCACATTCGAGTGCGGCCGAATATATCAGGGAGCCTGATACAAACCAGCGTCGCGCTCATGCTTTCGTCTCACGCGCCTGGTGGTCGCGTCCGAGAAACGCGTTCGCCCACGCGCTCGTGCGGGCGAGGGCGTTGTCCTTGACGACGACCGGCCCGTCGAGCAGCGACTCCTCCTCGCCGTACGCCTTGAGCCGTTCGTAGGCCTGTGACCAGATGCACTCCGTGTCGTAGACCTCGCACAGGCCCTCGCGCGTGCCGCCGCACGGCCCGTTGCGCTGGTTCTTCGCGCACTGCGACTCGGGGCAGACGTACGCGATCTCGGGCAGGGAGCAGTCGCCGCAGTCCCGACAGCCGAAGAGCGGCACCTTGGCCGCCTGCTCGAACGCGTGAGCGACCTTCCCGACCGCCGGCGGCGCCTTCTCGACGGCCCGGTAGAACGCGCGCCCGGCCGGGAAGAGCGGCGCATCCGGCTCGAACACGGCGGTGTGGAGACGGCGGCTGAAGCGGTACTTGGCGGGGACGTGCAGCTCGGTCTGCCGGCGGCGCTTCGACTCGAGGTACGCCGCGTTCACCTCGCTCGACGAGAGCGTCGTCTCCGGGTCGGGCTCGAAGAAATAGAACTCGTCCGCGAACGGATAGTGGATCTCGGCCGCGAGCGCCCGCCAGTCGTCGTCCGCGAACGAGGCGGCCCGGTCGAGGATCTCGCCGAAGGTGGAGGCCGGCATGTGGCCGCCGAGGTAGACGCCGTCGAAGCCGAGACCGCGCGCGACGGCAACGTGCTTGGCGGCCAGGTCGACGAAGAAGCCTCGGCCCTTGTCCGGGCTCTCGGCCTCGCGTTCGACGAGTGCGAGCAGCTCGTCGGTGACGATCGCTCCCGGGATCTTTCCCTTGTGGAACGCTCTCGCCGCCGGCCGCGAGAGCAGGTAGACGTTCGCGAGCACCGAGACGGGCAGCTCCTCGCGCTTGATCCAGCGCAGCAGCTCGTCGTCCTTGCGCGTGTCCCAGCCGATCTGGTTGATGACGAAGCGCGCGCCGGCCTCGACCTTCTTGCGCAGCTTGAAGTACTGCGGCATCACCTCGCGCTCGCGCCGCTTGTGGTTCGTCACGACGCAGCCGAGGAAGAAGTCGGTGCGATCGAGCCTGACCTCCGGCTTGCGCTCGTCCTGCAGCCCGTCGTTCATCTCCGCGAAAAGGCTGAGCAATCCGACCGAGTCGATGTCGAACACCGGGGCGGCCAGTCCCTTGTGCCCCATCACCGGGTAGTCGCCGGACAGGGCGAGCACGTTGTCGAACCCCTCCGAACCAAGCTTCCAGCCGCGGCTCTCGAGCGCGTTGCGATTCCAGTCCTTGCACGAGAGGTGGATGATCACCTCCTGGCCGTGGGAGATCAGGTCAGTCCCGAGCGTGTCGGGAGCGAGCATCGCGTGCCCGCCCGGGTTGTCGGTGATCGAGAGCACGTCGATCCGCGGGTCGGCGGCGAGCTCGCGCGCCAGCTCCATGACCTTGCGGCTGCTGTCCGCGGTGATCAGCCCGCGGCTCGTGACGAGCTCTGCGGCGACGACGAACGCTCCGGGTCGAGCGAACTGCTCGCGGAGCGGGATGGGCGTCAGACCGGCTGCCATTTCCAGTATCAGTCTGCCTGATTTATCATCGCCGTATGGCCGACCTGCAAGTGCTCGACGTCGAGACGGCTCGGATGGTGGAGCAGGTCTGCGACGCGATCGTTCCCGGCTCGGCCCGCGTCCGCCCGGCCGTCTACGTCGACGCGAAGCTCGCGCAGATGGACGAGGGCACGCGTGCGGCGGCGCTCGCCGCGTTCGCGTCCGTCGCGAGCGGTGAGCTGTCAGAGCACGCCGGGACACCGGACTTCCTCTGGGTGCGCGCCCTCGCGATCGAGGCGTTCTACAGCGACTTCGTCGCGCCGGGCGTCGACGCGACCGGCGCCTGGGCCGAGATTGACTTCAACACTCCTCTCGCCACGCGGCTGGCGAAGGATTGGTCCTTTATGGGGATCGGATGAGCACCGAACGGTTCGACGTCGTGGTCGTCGGCTCCGGCGCCGGCGGCGGCATCGTCGCGGGCGAGCTCGCGGAGCGGGGCCGGCGCGTGCTGCTGCTGGAGCTCGGCCCGCATCTGACCGCGCGTGACTTCACACGCTGGGAGGCGAAGGCGGCACACGATCTCTGGTGGCCGATCCGGTTCGCGCTGATCGACGGCGGCGCCGGCGGAGCGGTCGGTCTCGTCGCGGGGCGCTGTGTCGGCGGTTCGACGACGATCAACACGAAGGTGGCGCTGCGCGCCCATGCGAACGACTACGCGAAGTGGCACGAGGCGAGCGGACTCGTCGGCTCGTCCGGCACGCCGTTTGCCGCCTCCGACCTCGACCCGCACTACGACCGCGTCGAGGAGCGGCTCGGCGTCCGCGAGCGGACCGACTGGAAGCACAGCGTGCGCACCGTCGAGCCCGCCTTCCGCGAGCTCGGCTCGCCGCTCGAGCCGGTGCGCTCGTACACCGACTCGACATGCTCGAGCTGCGGCTCATGCCTCCAGGGTTGCCCGACCAACGCGGGCAAATCGACGCAGAACACGTACATCGCCGACGCCCTGGTTGCGAGCGGGCTCGAGCTGCGCGCCGACGCGCGCGTCGAGCGGATCGTGATCGAGGACGGCGAGGCGAAGGGCGTCGAGTACGTCGACCGGGACGGCAAGGTCATTCGTGTCGACGCGGGCGCGGTCGTCGTCGCGGCGGGAACGCTGAACACGCCGCAGCTGCTGATGCGCTCCGGCCTGCCGGACAGCGCGAGCAGCCGGCTCGTCGGCCGGAACCTCGGCTTCCACCCGGCCCGCATCGTCTACGGCTTGTTCGACGAGCCGCAGGACGCGCACATGGTGTATCCGATCACGGCGCACGCGATGGGGCACCAGCACGACGAGGACGGCGGCTTCGTGATCGAGGCCACGACGATTCAGGATCCCATCGGCTTCGCGACGACGGCCGAGGACGAGAACGGCCCGCTCTGGGGCGATGCGCTCGTCGAGACACTGCGCGGCTTCCGCCACTGGATCGGTCTGCTCGTGATGGTGAACGACGAGAACAACGGCAGCGTGCACGTCGACGAGAACGGTCAGGAGTCGTTCGAGGCGGCCTTCAACGAGCGCGAGCAGGAGCGCCTCGGCAGTGCGCTCGACTTCACGCGCAAGGTGCTGACGACGGCGGGCGCGACGGACCTCTGCTGGACGGGACTGATCACGACGCACATCCAGGGGACGTGCCGGATGGGCAGCGATCCCGAACGGTCGGTCGTCGACGCGGACGGACAGTCGTGGGACGTCAAGCGGCTCTACGTGGGCGACGGCTCGCTCGTCCCGCGAACGCTCTCCGTGAACCCGTCGCTCACGATCATGGCGCTCGCGGATCGCCTGGCCGGCCATCTTGACGCCGATCCCCACGGGTATCTCGCGTGACGGAGCAAGTTCGCGACCTCGCGCACCTCTCGCACGTCGAGCTCTTCACGCCGAAGCCGGACGAGAGCCTCTGGTACTTCAAGGAACTGCTCGGCATGGAGGTCGCGGGCGAGCAGGGCGACTCGGTGTACCTGCGCGGCTTCGGCGACTACGAGCGATCGTCGTTGAAGCTCACGCATTCCGCGCAGCCGGGCATCGGCCACCTCGCCTACCGAACCTTCAGCCCCGAGGCGCTCATGCGTCGCGTCACCGCGCTCGAGGCGGCCGGCGTCGAAGGGGCGTGGCTCGACGGCGACCTCGGCCACGGCGCCGCGTACAGCTTCCTCGATCCGGACGGCCACCGGTTCGAGCTGTTCTACGAGTCGGAGCGCTACGTGGCGCCGCCGGAGCTGCGGCCGTCGCTGAAGAACCAGCCGTCACGGTACCCGGGCCGCGGCGCCGGTGTCCGCCATCTCGACCACGTCAACTTCCTCGCCGTCGACCCGGGCGAGAACCGCGTCTTCCTCGAGAACAACCTCGGCCTCCGCCTCACCGAGCAGATCGTGCTCGACGACGGCGCCGAGGCGGGTGTCTGGCTCGCCTCGAGCCAGAAGTCGTACGACGTCACCTACACGCGCGACCTGACGCGGACGCGCGGCCGGCTACATCACATCGCCTTCTTCGTCGACCAGCGCGAGGACGTGCTGCGCGCCGCGGACATCTTTCTCGAGAACGGGATCGTGATGGAGTCGGGCCCGCACAAGCACGCGATCCAGCAGACGTTCTTCCTCTACACGTGGGAGCCGGGCGGGAACCGGATCGAGGTCTGCGCCGGCGGCTACCTCATCTTTGCGCCCGACCATCAGCCGGTCGTCTGGTCGCAGGCGGAGCGCGCGAAGGGGCAGGCCTGGGGCATGCAGACGGTGGCGAGCTTCCACATCAAGGGATCGCCGCCCGTGCCCGAGGAAGAAGCGCTTCTTGCCGGACACTGAGCCGTCGCCGCGCGCACGCGAGCTCGTCCGCGGCGCGTACGACCTCCACGTCCACGTCGAGCCGGACCTCGCGAAGCGCCGCATCGACGACCTCGGCCTCGCCCACCGCTTCGCGGAGCTCGGCCTCGCAGGCTTCGTGCTCAAGTCGCACTATGCGCCGACCGCGGAGCGCGCCGCGGTCGTGCGCGCAGCCGTGCCCGGCGTCGACGCACGCGGTGCGATCACGCTCAACGCCGGCGTCGGCGGGCTGAACGCGCAGGCGGTCGAGATCGCTGCGCGCGAAGGTGCGCGGATCGTCTGGCTGCCGACGGTCGACTCCGAGAACGAGGCGAGCGAGGAGGGCCCGAAGCCGGCGAAGCCGCCGGCGTGGCGGAAGATCCAGGACGAGCTCGCGGAGGCGGGCGTGGGCGCTCCGCCGGTGAAGCTCGAGGACGACGCGCTCGCCAAGATCTACAGCGTGGTCGCGCGACACGACCTCGTGCTCGCGACGGGTCATCTCGGACGCGCCGAGATCCACGCCGTGGTCGACGCGGCGCTCGCCGCCGGCGTCGCGCACGTCGTGGTGACGCATCCCGACTATCCGACGCAGGGCGTCCCGATCGACGAGCAGCGCGAGCTCGCGGAGCGCGGTGCGGTGCTCGAGCGCTGCTTCGCGCCGATCCACAGCGGCAAGGTCTCGTGGGAGCAGACGTTCGACGCGATCCGCGCAACGGGGCCCGAGCACAACGTCCTCTCGACCGACCTCGGCCAGGTACAGAACCCGCCGGTCGAGGACGGGCTCGCGCTGATGGCCGACCGGCTGCTCGAGGCTGGGTTCAGCGAGGATGATGTGCGCACGATGGCCGTGACGAACACGAGGCTGCTCGCCGGTGTCTAGAACCCTCCTGGTCGTCAGTGCGCACTCCGCCGACTTCGTCTGGCGTGCTGCGGGCGCGATCGCGCGCTTCGTCGAGGACGGCGGGACGGCGCACGTCGTCGCGCTGTCGTACGGCGAGCGCGGCGAGTCGGGCGAGCTGTGGAAGGAGCCGGGCCAGACGGAGGAGCGCGTGAAGGAGATCCGCCACGGCGAATCGACGACGGCGGCGGCGGCGCTCGGCGCGGACTTCCGCAGCTTCGACCTCGGCGACTATCCGCTCGTCGTCGACGCCGCCGCGGTCGACCGGCTGCGCGATCTGATCTGCGAGCTCGCGCCGAACGTGATCCTCACGCATGCGGCGCTCGACCCGTTCAACCCGGATCACGGTGTCGCGCATGACGCGACAGTCCAGGCGCGCCAGCTCGCGAGCGGCGCAGGTGTCGCGAGCGCCTTCAAGACGGTCGCACCGCCCGAGCTGCTGCTCTTCGAGCCGCACCAGCCAGAGCTCTGCGGCTTCGTTCCCACGACGTTCCTCGACATCACCGCGGTGTGGGAGAAGAAGCTCGCGGCGATGGACGCCATGGGAGCGCAGAACTATCTGAAGCAGTACTACTCGGAGCGCGGGGAGCACCGCGCGAATCACGCGCGCCGCATCTCGGGCCGCAGCGACATCCGGTATGCGGAGGCATTCCAGCGCGAGATCCCGATCGTGGTCGACGCGCTGTGACCGACTACGCCACCCTCGCAGAGCTCGGCGTCGCCACGGTGCACGAGGCCGCCGGCCGCACGGGCGTCATCGACGTCCCGCTGACCCAGGTCGTTGCCGGCTCTCGCGTCGCCGGGCCGGCGCGCATCGCGCTCTGCGCAGCCGGCGACAACTCGATGGTGCACGCGGTCATCGCGCACGCGCTGCCGGGCGACGTCCTCGTGCTGACGAGCCGCGAGCCCGCGCCGGTCGCGCTCGTCGGCGAGCTGCTCGCCACGCAGGCGCAGGCGCAGGGCGTCGCGGGGATCCTCGTCGACGGCGCTGTGCGCGACCTCGACGAGCTCGCTGCGATCGGCCTGCCGATCTGGGCGCGGTTGGTGCGTGCGCAGGGTGCGACGAAGGGTGCGGTCGGCGAGCTCGACGTGCCCGTCACGATCGGCGGCACGGAGATCAAGCCGGGAGACCTCGTCGTCATGGATTGCGACGGTGCGATGGCGCTCGCGAGCGCGCAGGTCGAGGAGGTGCTGCCGCTCGCGCTCGAGCGGGCCGAGCGAGAACGCGTGATGCGGCTGCGCTACGCAGCGGGCGAGCTCTCGTACAACGTGAACGGGCTCCGCGAGATCGTCGAAGGCACATGATCGTCGCGGTGCTCGGGCTCGGCGAAGCCGGCGCGAGGATCGCAACCGATCTCGCCGCAGCCGGGTGCGCAGTGCAGGGCTGGGATCCCGTGCGGCAACCGGCAGGCATCGACAACGCGTCGAGCGCGCTCGACGCGGTCCGGAGCGCCGACGTCGTCCTCAGCGTCAACGCAGCCGCGGTCGCGCTCGACGTGGCAGCCGGCGTCGCGGGCGAGCTCGGCCGCGACACGGTTTACGCCGATCTGAACACGGCAGCACCGCAGCTCAAGCGGGAGCTCGCGGCGACGCTGCCGGTGGTGTTCGCTGACGTCGCGCTCGTCGGCGTGGTCCCGGCGACGGGGCTCGCGACACGCGCGCTCGCCTCCGGCGCGGGCGCCGAGCGCTTCGCCGCGCTCTTCCAACCGCTCGGGATGCCGGTCGAGGTCGTCGGCCCGCAGCCGGGCGACGCCGCCGGACTGAAGCTCCTGCGCAGCGTCTTCATGAAGGGCATGGCGGCCGCCGCGCTCGAGAGCTTCGAAGCGGCTAAGGCCGCAGGCGTCGAGGGCCGCGTGCACGCCGACATCGCCGCGGTGATCGGCGAGCCGCTCCTCGAACGACTCTTCTCCGGCAGCCGCGCGCACGCCGCGCGGCGGGTCGACGAGATGCGCGCTGCCGCGGCGTACCTCGAAGAGCTCGGGGTCGACCCGCGCATCGCCTCGGCCTCAGCCGACTGGCTGGCACAGCTCCGCGACGAAAGCGAGCAGGTGGGCTTCGCGGGCTGAGCCGTTCGCCCGGCAACGAGGTCGACGGTTCGCCGAAGACCCGTGGCAGGAGTCAGTTCTTGGACAAGACGTACGCCCTGCGGTTGAGCTTGCCGATCATCCCGTAGACGTGCCACAGACAGTCTCCGAGCATGATCTCGTACGCCGCCTGTCCGAATTGCGCGATGTATCGCTGAGGATCGCGTAGTAGTCGCGATACGAAGAGCAGCCGTCGACTGCTCTTCCCAGACTGCTCGTCAGCCCATTCGCTCCACTCGCCGCCGAAGTCGAAGCAGTCGTCGATGCCCAGCCCGGCATTCGCAATCGCCGTCTCAGTCTGCTCAGGTTCGGCGCTCGTCGGAACGACTCCCATCGTGCTCCACAGCCACTCGGCCTCTCGTGGCTCGAGTCGGTCGGTCCCGAACATCTGATACACGAGCACGCGCCCGTCCTCCCGCAGGACCCTCTGAAACTCGCTGTACGCCCGATCAAGATCGGCGACGTGCCCGAGCACGTCTCGACACCAGACGAGATCGACTGCTCCGTTCTCGAACGGCAATGCTTCGACAAAGCCAAGCTCGAAGCGGAGGCGGCACCCCAGCTCAGGGGTGCGGGCAGCCAGTTCAGCCTGCGCCAGCTCGATGTGCCGGGGTACCGGGTCGAGGCCGGTCACGTCGAAGGCAAAAAGCTCGGCCAACCTGAACGAGTGGCCGCCTTCGCCGCAACCGACATCGACTGCGAGCGATCCGGGCGAAAACTCGAAGCCTCGGACGAGGTCGTAGAGCAGCGACTCCGGTTCGCGCGGGTGCAAGCTCTCGCCAAGCGCGGCTTTGAATGCCTCTTCGACTCGTGGGTATTCGTCGTAGAAACGATCGAGCCACTCGGGATCTCCTGGCCCATGCTGCATCGAGTCGGGCGCGCCGGTCGGCTCCATCGAGGCCATCATGCCCGCTCGGCTAGGGCGTAGACCCGAGCCAACCCGCGATTCCGGCGAGCGCACGCTCGACGGTTTCCGGCGGTGCTGCTGACGCCTCGATCGACGTGCAGGCGACGGAGGCGAGAACCTCGTCGGCGAGCCCGAGCACGTCGCGGCAGAGCTCATACTCGCGCAGCAGGCTCGTGTCGAAAGGAAGCGGGTCGTCGGCGTTGATCGAGCACCGGACGCCCGCAGAGAGCAACGCCGGCAGAGGATGGCGCTCCAGTGACGGGACAACGGACATGAGCACGTTGCTGGTCGGACAGACGTCCAGACAGATGTCTTCGCGCGCCAACCGCTGAAGAAGCGCGGGATCCTCGATCGCGCGTACACCGTGCATGACTCTCATCGCGCCAAGAAGATCAAGCGCATCGGCAACACTCGCGGCGCCGAGAAACTCACCCGCGTGCGGTACGAACATCAACCCCGCTTCGCGCGCGATCGCAAACGCATCGGTGAAAAGCGCAGCGGGGAACTCCACCTCGTGCCCGTCCAGCCCGAAGCCGACCAGCCCCGAGCCCGCGTACTCCGCGACGAGGAGGGCCGTCTCCGTTGCCCGGTGCGGGCCGAGATTGCGATGCGCGCCGACGATGACACCGACTCCGACGCCCGAGTGTGCGGCCGCCTCCTGTGCTGCTTCGAGCACGATCTCGAGGGCCTCACGGGGCGATCCGAGGTCACCGCCCAGCGAGCCGGACGAGACCGAGACCTCGACCCACACCGCCCCGTCGTGGGCCGCGTCCTCCGCGATCTCGTCGATGACCCGCCCGACGTCCGCTGCGCTCCGAATCGCGGACGCAGCCGCCGACACGACGTCGACGACCTCGGCGAACGACTCACACGTCGTCGACGCAGGCACGGCGACGCCGGCGGCGGCACCGAGCTCTCGCAGCGTCTCCGGCCGGAGCGACGCATTGAGATGGAGATGCAGATGGGCTTTCGGAAGCCGCGCTAGGTCCCGCACGCGTCGAGTTCCTCGCTAGCCGACCTCGACCTTGACGAACCCGTAGGCCTCGAGCGCCGCGAGGATCTCGTGGTGCCCGAACGCCTCTCCCGGTGACGCGAAGCCGACCTTGCGCGGCGGCTGGTGCACGAGATGGTGCGCGGCGAACGCCTGGATCAGGCCGGTCATCAGGTAGGCGCCCTGGCCGAGCGCCGACACGCGGATGCTCTCGAGATTCCCGCGCCCGACGACGACGTCGACGGTGCGCTGCAGGCGCCGGTTCTCGCGCGGCGGAGTCTCCGGCTGCATCGAGTCGGCGATCCCGGCGAGGATCTCGCGCTGCTGCTCCGGCGGCAACGGCTTGATCTTCTCCTGGTAGTCGCGCTGGCCGGCGACGATGCCCTCCATGAGCGAGCGCTCGAGCAGGCCGCCGAACGCGCGCACATTCGCGATCTGCGGATGGTCCTTGAACCAGACCGGGTGCGGGAAGCCGCCCCACGGCAACGCGAGCTGCGTCGAGATCGCGCTCGGGATCGTCACCTCGAGCGTCGTCACCGGCGGCCATTCCTTGTACTCGTTCTGCTCGAGATAGATCGACTCCCACTGGAGCTGGCCGAAGATCGTCTGCGTCGATCCGTAGGTCGGGAAGCCCATGAACATCGAGAGGATCTCGAGCGAGTCGATTCCCGGCGCCTGCTCGAGCGCGATGCGTGCGCATGCCTCCGCGACTGCCGACATATACGCCGTCGCCGGCGCGAGCAGCAACCCCGCCTCCGCGAACTTCGCGCCCCACTCCTCCTTCGCAAGCTTCACCCACGGCGTCTCGCCGCCCGTGTCGACGTAGTGACAGCCCGCCTTCAGGGCGGCCTCGGTCACCGTCGAGCCGTAGTAGATGCAGGGGCCGACACCGTTGCAGACGACCTTGGCGCCCTCGAGCAGCGCCGCGAGCGCGTCGACGTCGTGCTCGACCTGGACGACCTCGTAGTCGGCCGTGCCGATGCCGGGCACGTGCGAGAGGACCTCTTCGATCTTCTCGCGATCGCGCCCTGCGGCGATGAACGGGACGTTGTACTCGCGCAAGAACTCGATCGTCAGGCGCGCGGAGAAGCCGCTCGCGCCGTAGACGACGACGGGACGCTTGCCGCTCATGTCGCGTCCAGTCCGAGCAGGCGGATGGCGTTCTGCTTGAGGATCAAGGGTCGTACCTCCGGCTTGATGTCGAGTTTGTCGAAGTCCGCGAGCCAGCGCTCGGGAGTGATGAACGGGTAGTCGGTGCCGAACAGCACCCGGTCCCGCAGCAGCGAGTTCGCGTGGTGCACGAGTTGCGGCGGGAAGTACTTCGGCGACCAGCCGGACAGGTCGATGTACACCTGCGGCTTGTGCACCGCAACAGCGAGCGCCTCGTCCTGCCAGGGGAACGACGGGTGCGCGAGGACGATCTTCAACTCCGGAAAGTCCACCGCCACGTCGTCGACGTGCATCGGGTTCGAGTACTTGAGACGCACGCCGCCGCCGCCGGGAAGGCCCGAGCCGACGCCGGACTGCCCGGTGTGGAAGAGCGCAGGGAGGCCCGCCTCCTCGATCACCTCGTAGAGCGGGTAGGCCATGCGGTCGTTCGGGAAGAAGCCCTGCGCGTTCGGGTGGAACTTGAAGCCGCGCACACCGTGCTCGGCGATCAGACGCCGCGCCTCGTCGACACCGCGTTTGCCCTTGTGCGGGTCGATGCTCGCAAACGGGATCAACACATCGGAGTTCGCGCGCGCAACAGCGGCGATCTCCTCGTTCGGCACCCGCTGCTGCCCGGTGAACGACTCCGAGTCGACCGTGAACACGACGGCCATCATCCGCCGCTCGCGGTAGTACGCCGCAAGCTCGAGCGCCGTCGGCCGGGCCGACTCACCGCGGAAATGACGGATGGCTGCGTCGCGCAGCTCGTCAGGGAGCGCGTCGACGCCCGCCTCCGACATCTCGACATGCGTGTGCATGTCGATCGCGACGACGTCGTCGAGGGAGAGACGCTCGCTCTCAGCCACCAGCTTCCTCCGGCACAGTCGTCGCCCGCGCGAGCGCGACGAAATGGTCGAGCGCGGTCGGGTCGAGCAGCGAGTCTCTGCTGGCGACCTCGTCGGCGGCCGCGCCGCGGAGGATCCGCTTGACCGGCGCCTCGAGCTTCTTCCCCGTCAGCGTGCGCGGAATCGCGGGCACGGCGCGGATCATGTCAGGCACATGCCGAGGCGAGAGCTGCGACCGCAAGGCCCGCTCGATGCTTCCGCGGAGCTCGTCGTCGAACACGACGCCGTCCGCGAGCACGACGAACAGCACTAGCTCGCCCGCGCTCCCCTGGTCGTCCTCGAGGTGGACGACGAGACTGTCGACGATCTGGGGTAGCTCCTCGATCACGCTGTAGAACTCGCCGGTGCCGAGGCGGACACCGCCGCGATTGAGCGTCGCGTCCGAGCGGCCCGTGACTTCGCAGCTGCCACGCTCGGAGAACCTGATCCAGTCGCCCTGCCGCCAGATCCCGGGGTACATCTCGAAGTACGAGCTGCGATAGAGCGATCCGTCCGTGTCCCCCCACAGCTCGACGGGCATGGACGGCATCGGCTTCGTGATCACGAGCTCTCCCAGCTCCCCGACGAGCGAGCGGCCCTGCGGGTCGAAGGCATCCGTGGCAACGCCGAGGAGACGCCCCGAGATCTCGCCGTCGTAGACCGGGAGGAGCGGCGACGCGCCAACGATCCCGCTGCAGACGTCGGTGCCGCCGCTGCCGTTGATGAGAAACACCTCGGGCCCGAGCTGCTCGTAGACGTAGCGATAGCCCTCGAGCGGAAGCGGCGCGCCGGCGGTGGCAAAGACCCGGATCGAGCTGAGGTCGCACGTTCGCCCCGGCTCGAGGCCTGCCTTCCGGCACGCCATCAGAAACGCCGGGCTCACGCCCATGAAGGACGCCTGCGTCTCCTCCGCGACCCGCCACTGCCAGCCGAGGTCGGGCCAGCCCGGGTCGCCGTCGAGCATCACGATCGACGCCCGCATGAGCAGCACGGACACGAGCGCGTTCCACATCATCCACGAGGTCGTGCTGAACCAGAGCAGGCGGCTGCCAGGCTTCAGGTCCCAGCTGAACGCATGCGCCTTGGCCATCTCGAGGAGGATCCCGCCGTGCCCGTGGACGATGGCCTTCGGCCGGCCGGTCGTCCCCGACGAGAAGAGCACGAACAGCGGATGGTCGAAGGCGACCGGCAGGAACTTCAACGGCCCGGGCTCGGAGAGCAGCTCGTCCCAGGCGACCGCATCCGGAACCGTGTGCTCGCCATACGGGACGTTCACGACGTGCCGCAGCGTCGGCAGGGCGGCACGGATCGTCGCCACCTCGTCGCGGCGATCGATCGAGCGGTCCCGAAAGCCGTACCCGCCGACCGCCAGCAGCACCGACGGCTCGAGCTGCACGAGGCGGTCGACGACGCTCCGCACGCCGAGCTCGGGCGCGCAGCTCGCCCACACCGCGCCGAGGCTCACCGTCGCCGCGAACGCCACGAGCGTCTCGGGGATGTTCGGGAGGTACCCGACAACGCGGTCGCCCGGCCCGACGCCGAGCCGTTCGAGCCCCGCGCGCGCCCGCGCCACCTGCTCGCGCAAGTCCCCGAACGTGAGGTCCACCGGGTCGCGCGTCTGGGAGCGGGAGACGACGGCGACCTTCTCCGTGTCCTCATCGCGACCGAGGAGGTGCTCGGCGAAGTTCAGCCGCGCACCCGGAAACCAGACCGCGCCGGGCATCGCTTCGGAGGCGAGAACGGCGGTGTACGGAGCGTGGGCCTTGACCTCGAAGAACTCCCACACCGACGACCAGAACGCCTCGAGGTCGTCGACCGACCAGCGCTGCAGCTCGTCGTAGTCCGCGAACACAAGCCCGCGCTCGCGCTCGAGCCAGGCGAGGTAGCGCCCGATCTCGGTCGTCTCCCGAATGTCCGGCGGCGGCGTCCACAGGATGCCGGGCTCGTCGCGGCGGAGCTGATCCATCAAGCGGGCGCCAATCTATGCCCCATGCTGAGCGAGATGTCGTTCGCCGTCTGGATGACAGCGGGAGCGAAGCGCTCGACGAGCTCCTCCATCGACACGATCGTGCGGTGGATGGCGAGGTTGAGCGCGGCGAGCACGTCGCCCGACTGCGAGTAGATCGGCGCGGCGATCGACCGCAGCCCGTAGGCGAGCTCCTCGTCGTTGATCGCGATGCCGGACGCCCGGATCTTGACCAGCTCTTCCCGGAACGCCTTGGGATCGGTGAGCGTGTTCGGCCCGCGCGGCACGAAATCGATGCGCTCGATGACCTCCTCGAGGCGCTCCTCGGAGACGAACGCGAGGATCGCCTTTCCCATCGCGGTGCAGTAGGCCGGCAGGCGCGCGCCCACGTGGAGGTTGAGGTCGATCTGCTGCTGGCCCGGCCGGGCCGCCCGGCAGCGCTCGATGTAGACGACGTCGGTCCCGTCGAGAATCGCCACGTTGACCGTGCGCTGCGTCTCGTCGCTCAACCGGCGCAGGTGCGGCGCGGAGACCTCCAGCAGGTCCATCGAGTTCAGCGCGGAGAAGCCGAGATCGAGCACCTTCGGGCCGAGGCGGTAGCGCTTCGAGTCGGGATCTTGCTGCAGGTAGCCGAGCTTCGCGAGCGTGGCGACGTAGCGGTGCACTGTGCTCCGGCTCAGCTCGAGCCCGCGCGAAAGCTCGCTCACGCCGATCAGCGGGCGGTCAGAATGGAACGTGGAAAGGATCGCGAGGCCACGCGCCAGGGACTGCGAAGTGCCCGTGCTCCCCTCCGAGGGCCGCATGCGCGTATCCTATCGTTGTTCCACCAATCGGAACGCTGTCTTGACAAACGGGGCAGTTCGCTGAGAGTGTCCGAGTCGATCGCCGAAGACGCCGGCAGACATTTGCGTGGTCGGGATCGGGATCCTCACACAGGTTTTCGTCGACAGAAGGAGTTGTACGCGGCATGAGCTCGCAAAGCTTGGAGGCGTTGCTACAGACCGTCGGGAGTCCGGTGGAGCTGGCCCGGAACTCGCAAATTGGACCGTACGTGTACCCGAAGGTGCCGGGCGAGTTCTCGAACTGGCACGACGAGCAGCATGCGTGGCGCGAGACGAGCTGTCTCTTCGATCAGTCGCACCACATGACAGACCTGACCATCAAGGGCCCTGACGCGCTGAAGCTGCTCTCGGCCACCGGCATCAACAGCTTCGCGACATTCGCGGTGAACAAGGCGAAGCAGTTCGTCGCCTGCAACTACGACGGCTACGTGATCGGCGACGCGATTCTCTTCTACCTCGACGACGACGTGTTCAGCCTCGTCGGCCGTCCGTCCGCTCACAACTGGGTGCAATATCACGGCGAGACCGGCGACTACGACGTGACCTTCGAGCGCGACGAGCGCTCGGCCGTGAACCCGACGGGCCGCAGGCTCTACCGCTATCAGGTGCAGGGCCCCACGGCCCTCGAAGTGCTGGAGAAGGTCACCGGCGGCCCGCTGCCGGAGATCAAGTTCTTCAACATGGGCGAGATCACGATCGCCGGCCACACCGTGCGCGCGCTGCACCACGGCATGTCGGGCGTCCCCGGGCTCGAGCTCTTCGGCCCCTGGGCCGAAGGCGACGAGGTCAAGGCCGCGATCGTCGAGGCGGGCAAGGAGTTCGGCCTCGCGCAGGTCGGGTCGCGCGTCTACGCGACGAACACCCTCGAGTCGGGCTGGATCCCCTGCCCGCTGCCCGCGATCTTCACCGGCGACGACCTGAAGTCCTACCGCGAGTGGCTCCCCGCGAACGGGTACGAGGGCACCGGCTCGCTCGGCGGCAGCTTCTACTCGAACGACATCTCGGACTACTACCTCACTCCGTGGGATCTCGGTTACGGGCCGTTCGTGAAGTTCGACCACGACTTCACCGGTCGCGAGGCGCTCGAGAAGCTGGGCGACCCGAAGCGCAAGAAGGTCACGCTCGCCTGGAACGGCGAAGACGTCACCCGCGCAATGGGGACACAGTTCCAGAAGGAGGACCGCGCGAAGTACATCGATCTCCCCCTCTCCAACTACTCGACGTGGCCGAACGACAAGATCCTGCAGGACGGGAAGATGGTCGGCGTGTCGACGTTCTCCGGCTACAGCTCGAACGAGAGCTCGATGCTCTCGCTCGCGATCGTGAACGCCGAGCAGAGCGAGCCGGGAACCGAGGTCACGCTCGTGTGGGGCGAGGAGGGCGGCGGATCGTCGAAGCCCGTGGTCGAGCGCCACGTGCAGACGGAGATCCGCGCGATCGTCTCGCCGGTCCCATACGCCGAGGTCGTGCGCGCCTCGTACAGGCCGCACTAACATCGTGAGCGTGGGCGCCGACGTCGAGCTCCTCGGCCTGTACTGGACGGTCTCAGGGCCGGTCGAGGTGCACTACGGTCGCGAGTGGAGCCTCTTCAGCTGGGCCGACCGTTGCGCCGAAGCGCGCACGGTCGGCTTCAGCGGGCTCGGCCTCTGGCACGCGGACATCCGGCATCTGCTCGAGACACAGAGCCTGGCCGAGCTGAAGGAGATCTTCGACGACAACGGGCTCCGGTACCTCGAGCTCGAGTTCCTGGGGAACTGGTTTCTCGACCAGGACGACGAGCGCCGGCGCGAAGCCGACGAGACCCGCGCGTTGCTCTTCGAAGTTGCAGAGGTGTTCGGCGCACACCACATCAAAGCCGGGAACATCGCCGGCGTGACGTGCGACCTCTCGCAGATCTCCGAACGATTCGCCGAGCTCTGCGCCGACGCCGCGAAGCACACCGACGCGAAGATCGTCTACGAGTTCATGCCGCCCGACGTCAACGTCCACACGCTCGACGCCGCCCTCACGATCGTCGAAGGAGCGGCCGCTCCGAACGGCGGTCTCGCGGTCGACACGTGGCACATGTCCAAGCTCGGAATCAAGCCGCTCGAGTTGCAGCGCATCCCGCTCGAGTACCTGTCGTGGATCGAGCTGAGCGACGGCCAGTTCGCAGACATGGAAGACGGTGTCGACGAGACGATCAACCATCGCGCACTGCCCGGCGAAGGCGAGTTCGACATCCGCGGCTACGTCGACGCGTGCCGCGAGCACGGCTACCTCGGGCCTTGGGGCGTCGAGGTTCTCTCCGAAGAGTTGCGCAACAACCCGATCGACGTGATCTTCCGGCGGGCCTACGACACGACCGCCTCCCAATTCGGAAACGAGAGGAGCTCCACGTGAGTGCAGCGAAGGGAGTCAAGGAGCTCGACCGCGACCGCCTCGTCTGGATGTACACCCAGATGCTGCGGATCCGCGAGTTCGAGGAGCGCGTCAAGCACACCTTCGAGGAGCATCCGGGCGTCATCCGCGGCCACACGCATCTCGCCGACGGCGCCGAGGCGTCGATCGTCGGCTCGATCGCGACGCTCGGCCCCGACGACCAGTTCTTTGCGACGTACCGCTGCCACGGCTACCCGATTGCGCGCGGCACCGATCCCAAGGCGATGATGGCCGAGATCTACGGGCGCAAGGACGGGCTTTGCAAGGGCATCGGCGGCTCGATGCACCTCACCGACGTCTCCAACGGCTTCATGGGAACGTCCGGCATCGTCGCTGCGGGCATCCCGCACGCGACCGGCGCCGCCTGGGCCGCGCAGATCCGCAAGAAGAATCAAGTCGTGCTGTGCTTCTTCGGCGACGGCGCGTCGAAACAGGGCGCCTTCTCCGAGTCGCTCAACATCGCGTCGTTGTGGAAGCTCCCGGTCGTGTACGTGATGGAGAACAACGGCTACAACGTCCACACGCGCACCGAGCAGGAGGACGCCAACCGCGCGCACGGAGACGAGCTCTCGGTGAAGGCGAAGGCATTCAGCATGCCCGGCGTGACGATCGACGGCCGCGACCCGGTCGGTGTCTACGAGACGGTCGGTGCAGCGGTTGCGCGCGCACGTGCAGGCGAGGGCCCGACGCTCGTCGAGTCGCAGATGTATCGCCTATCGGCGCACGGAAACATCATCGCGCCGCCCGGCGTGCCGCTGCACTACCCGGAGCACGAAGCGATCGAGAAGTTCGGCGCGCCGGAGGAGTACGCCGCCGCCCTCGCGGGCGACCCGGTGCCGGCGTTCCGCGGCCGGCTCATCGCCGACGGCACGCTCTCGGTCGAGGAGGCCGAGGCAATTGCCGCGCAGGTGCGCGACGAGATGCAGGCCGCAGTGGATTTCGGCGTCAACAGCCCGTTCCCCGACGTCGAATCAGCCCTCGAGTACGTCTACGCCTAGGAGGCGATTCTCATGGCACATGAACTGCCCTTCATCGCCGCCATCGACGAGGCGATCAGGCTCGAGATGGAGCGCGACGACACCGTCCTCTACTTCGGCCAGAACATGGCGACAACCGAGAACGAGCCGTACGTCGACGCGTTCGGCAAGGACCGCGTCCGCGTCACCCCGATCTCCGAGACGGCCGAGATCGGCATGGCGATCGGCGCTGCCATGGCCGGCTTTCGGCCCGTGGTCGAGCTCTACATGGCCGAGTTCATGCTCGTGGCGATGGACCAGGTGATCAACGAGGCGCCGCGCTTCCGGGCGATGAGCGGCGGCCAGGTGAAGGTCCCGCTCGTGCTCAAGGCCGGCTTCGGCTTCACCGCCGGCTGGGCGGGCCAGCACACCGGTACGATCGGCGCGCTCTTCATGGGCGTACCGGGCCTCAAGGTCGTGATGCCGTCGACGGCCGCCGACGCCAAGGGTCTGATGGCGACCGCGATCCGTGACGACAACCCGGTCGTCTACCTGCATCACTACCTGCTGACCCTCGAGCACGGCGAGGTGCCCGACGGCGAGTACCTCGTCCCGTTCGGCCAGGCCGCCGTGCGCCGCGAGGGCAGCGACGTGACGATCGTCGCCACGGGCTGGACGGTCGACCGTGCGCTCGGCGCTGCGGAGAAGCTCGCCGCGGAGGGCATCCAGGCGGAGGTGATCGACCCGCGCACACTTGCGCCGCTCGACACGCAGACGATCCTCGAGTCGGTCGACAAGACCGGGCGGCTCGTGCTCGTCGACCAGGCGACGCGGCATGCGTCCGTCTCGACGGTGATTGCGGGCGAGGTGGCGGAGCACGGGTTCTCGTCGCTGAAGGCCCCGATCGTGCAGGTCACCGCGCTCGACGCGACGATTCCGTACAGCGAGCCGCTCGAGGCATGGGTCATGCCCAACGAGGACAAGATCGTCGCCGCGGTGCAGCAGGTGCTCGGCTCGGCGCCCGTGACGGCTTAGAGGCTTGATGTGGGACTTGGGCACTCGCGGATGGTGGCCCAGACACGGCGCATCTCGCCCGGGTCGGGTTTGAACGTAGTGACCGCTATGTCCTGCACCCGCCCCGGGCGACCTGCTTGGTCTGGGCCATCCCCGCAAGCACCCCGCCCCACATCAAACCTCTCGTGACTGAGCTGGACGGCGAGCAGGCGCTCCGCCTGCTCGCCACGATGTGGCGGATCCGCCTGTTCGAAGAGCGCGTCGGGATGCTGACGCGCGGCGACGAGATCCACGGGCTCGTCCATCTCAGCGTCGGCCAGGAGGGCGTCGCCGCGGCGGTGTGCTCGCAGCTCCGCGACGACGACGCGGTCTACTCGGGGCACCGTGCGCACGGCCACGCGATCGCGAAGGGAGCGCCGCTCGAGCCCCTGATGGCCGAGCTGATGGGCCGCGACTCGGGGTTGTGTCACGGTCTCGGTGGGTCGATGCACGTCGTCGACGTGGAGCACGGCTTCCTGGGGGCGACGGGCGTGGTCGGGGGCAACATCCCGGTCGCGCTGGGAAGCGCGCTGGCGGCGCGGTTGCGCGGCGACGACGCGGTCGCGGTCGTCTTCTTCGGCGACGGCGCGGTGCAGGCCGGCCACTTCAACGAGACGGTGAACCTCGCGACGCTCTGGAAGCTGCCGCTGCTCCTCGTCTGCGAGAACAACGGCTTCGCGGAGTTCACGCCGCGCTCGGCGCACACGAACGTCGAGCGGGTGAGCGACGTGGTTGCGCCCTACGACATGGAGCGCGACACCGTGGACGGCAACGACGTCGCGGCGGTCTGGGACGCGTTCGGACGCTACCTCGCAGCCGCGCGCGAAGGCCGCGGCCCGTTTCTCCTCGAGTGCCTGACCCACCGCCTGCGCGGGCACTACGAGGGCGATCCCGGCAAGTACCGCGAGGCGCTCGCGGCCGCGGACTGGCAGGAGAAGGATCCGATCCTGCGCCTCCAGCGGCACGGGATCGCGCAGGGCTGGTTCGCCGTGGACGCGCTCCCTGCGATCGAGTCCGAAGCCGCCGCCGCGGTGGAAGAGGCTGTGCGCTTCGCGCGCGAGAGCGCGTTCCCACCGGTCGCCCTGATCGCGGACATGGTGTACGCGGATGGCTGAGACGACCTACATCAAGGCGATCACCTCGACGCTCGCGGCCGCGATGCGCGCCGACGAGCGCGTATTCGTGCTCGGCGAGGACGTCGCCGAGGGCGGGCCCTACACCGCGACCGCCGGCCTGGCCGAGGAGTTCGGCGTCGAGCGCGTGATCAACACGCCGATCAGCGAAGCCGCGATCACCGGCGTCGCGATCGGCGCGGCGCAGTCGGGCATGCGCCCCGTGCTCGAGATCATGTTCATCGACTTCATCACGCTTGCACTCGACCAGCTCGTCAACGGGGCCGCCAAGGCGCACTTCATGTCGGGCGGGCAGCTGACGGTGCCGCTGGTGCTGCGCACGCAGGGCGGCGCAGGCCAGCGCGGAGCAGCGCAGCACTCGCAGAGCATGGAGAGCTGGCTCACGCACGTGCCGGGCCTCAAGGTCGTCATGCCGAGCCGCGCCGCCGACGCGGCCGGACTGCTCGCGAGCGCGATCGCAGACCCCAACCCCGTCGTGTACATCGAGAACAAGACGCTGTACTTCCGCAGCGGCGAGGTGCCCGAGCCCGCCAGGCCGGTGCCGATCGGCAAGGCAGCGACCCTGCGCGAGGGAAGCGACGTTACCATCGTCGGTCTCTCGAGCCTCGTCCACGACGCGTTGGAGGCGGCGAACCGCCTCGCGGCCGAGGACGGCATCGAGGCCGAGGTCATCGACCCGCGCACGCTCGTTCCACTGGATATCGAGGCGATCGTGGAGTCGGTCAAGCGCACCGGCAGGCTCGTCGTCGCGCACGAGGCGGTGGAGCACGGCGGCTTCGGCGCCGAGATCGCGGCGCAGGTCCAGCGGGCTGCCTTCGACTACCTCGACGCGCCGATCGTGCGGGTCGGCGCGCCGTTCGCGCCGATTCCCTTCAGTGCCCCGCTGGAGGACGCCTACCTGCCGGGTGCGGACGACGTCGTCGCGGCCGTGCGGGGGCTGCTGCAGCGAGGCTGAGCCGTGACGCGAGTCTGCGGCCGGCGCTACAGCGGGCTTGCGCCGGCCGCAGTGTCCCGCAGGAGATACGCCGAACGAAGGAGCTCGGGCTCGTCCTTGAGCCTCTGCGCCGAGCCGTGATAGCGGATCCGGCCGCCCTCGATGACGTATGCGGTCTCGGCGAGACCGAGCGCGACGTGTGCGAACTGCTCGATCAGGAGCACGCCGGCGCCGTTCGCGGCAACCGCCTCCAGCGTCGGGACGAGGCGCTTGACGACGACGGGCGCGAGGCCGAGCGACAACTCGTCGACGAGCAGGATCTTCGGCCGGGAGACGAGGGCCTGGGCGAGCACGACCATCTGCTGCTCCCCGCCCGAGAGAAGGCGCGCCGGCGCCTTCCACCGCTTCTCCAGCTCGGGGAAGAGCTCGAGCGCGTAGGCGATCCCATCCTTGGCATGCGCGTTGCTGAGCGAGTAGGTCGCGACGCGGAGGTTGTCCTCCACCGTAAGCGCAGGCAGCAGCCGCCGGCCTTCCGGCACGACCGCGACGCCGGCCGTACGCACCTGCTCGGGCCGTAGGCGCGTCAGGTCGCGATCGCCGAGCAGCACCCGGCCGCCGCTCGAGCGCAGGAGGCCGGCAACCGCGAGAACCATGGTCGACTTCCCCGCACCGTTGGCGCCGAGCAGGGTCGTCACCTGCGCCGGTGGGATCTCCAGCGTGACGTCGGTGACGACCGGACGCCCGCCGCGATGCACGCACAGCTTGTCCAGGTGGAGGGTGAGACCTGCGTCCGCGTCGCTCACAGCTGCTCCTCCGTGCCGAGATATGCGCGCATCACGTGCTCGTTGCGCAGCACCTCCGCCGTCGGCCCGGACGCGATCAGCTTTCCGAAGTCCAGCACCGCCGTCGTCTCGCAGCAGCCGGACACGAGGCTCATGTCGTGGTCGACGAGGATCACGAGCGCGCCGAACTGGCCCGGGATCCTCTGGATCACGCCGCCGAGCAGCTCTGTCTCCTCGTCGGGAAGTCCCGCCGCGGGCTCGTCGAGCAGAACGACGCGCGGGTTTCCGACCACCGCGCGCGCGACCTCGACGAGCCGCCGCTCCCGCGCACCGAGCGATCCGACCTTGGCCTTCGGCGATGCCTCGAGACCGACGAAGTCGATCGCAGCGAGCACGTCGGCGCGCCGGATGGCGCGCTTCGCGCCCGAGTGCTCGTGGATCATCGCGACGTTGTCGTAGACCGACAGCTTCTCGATCGCCATCTCGGTCTGGAACGTCCGCCGGAGACCCCAGCGCGCGCGCCGGTAGTCGGCCATCCGGAGCAGGTTCTCGCCGAACGCGCTGATCGAGCCGGCGGCCGGCTTCACGAAGCCGCTGAGCACGTTGAAGAAGGTCGTCTTGCCGGCGCCGTTCGGGCCGATCAGGCCGCACGTGCCGCCCGGGAAGACGACGCTGACGTCGTCGATCGGCGTGACGCCGGCGAAACGAACCGTGAGACCGCTGACCTCGATCACGACGCCTTCTGCCTTCCGCCGGCGAGCCGGCGTACGCCACGGAAGAGGAGGCGCGCCAGGTTCGCCATGTCCTTCGGGAACTGCTCGACGAGCCCGCCCGGAGCCGTCAACAGCACCTGGATGAGGCCGACGCCGAACAGGATGAGCAGGAAGTTCGAGTTCACGCCCCACTGGGCCTGGAAGACGAACGGCAGGAGCTGGTTGAAGATGCCCGCGATCACGGCGCCCCAGATGCTGTAGATGCCGCCGATCAGAGACGTCGCGGCAAGCGTCAGCGAGTCCTGGGTCTGGAAGGTGATCGCGCGCGGCACTCCAACCTGCGCGGCGAGCAGACAGCCGGCGACGCCGGTCATGAAGGACGCGAGCGCGAACGCCCACATCTTGTAGAGCGTGATGTTGACGCCCGCGGCGAGCGCCGCCGGCTCGCTCTCGCGGATCGACGCCCATGCACGGCCGGGCTTCGCGGAGACGTGGAGGAGCGCGAGCAGGAACATCAGCGCGGTGACGATGACGATGTAGCGAAAGAACGCCGTGTCGCCTATCGCCATCGAGGGCCGTCGAACCGGCGGGGTGCTCGCCGAGAGAGCTCCCGTCGCGGAGCGCCCGGTGAAGCCGTGGCCTCCATTCGGGAAGTCGACTACCGACAGCACGATCGTCGTGGCGCCCGCGAACATCAACGTGATCAACGCGAGATAGAGGCCGGAGAGACGAAGAGACGGCAAGCCGACGAGTGTGCCGATGACGCCGGTGATCACACCGACGACGAGGAGCAGGACCGGGAACGGCAGCGACGTTGCGTACGCGAGACGCGTACCGATCCAGCAGCCGAGCGAGAGCAGTGCCACCTGACCGAGCGAGATCATCCCGACGCGGCCGTAGAGGATGCCGAAGCCGGCGGCGACGATCGAGTAGATCGACACGCTGGCGAACGTCGTGAGCCAGTCGGCGCCGACGAGCGTCGGTACCGCGAAGACGACGAAGGCGACGAGCGCCGCGATGATCACGCCGCGGACGACGACGCCTCTCTCGATGCCTTGCACGGCGCGCGCCAGCTCGGCGCGACTGCTGCGTGCGCCCGCGGTGCTCATGAGGTCACCGTCATCCCGTAGCCCGGGAGATCGAGACGACGCGGCGGCGAGAGAGGATGAGCAGCGCGACGATCGCCAGCACGAACGGCGCGGACGAGCGGTAGCGCGAGAACGTTTCGTAGGGGGTCAGAACGGCCTGCGCGAGGCCGACCGCCATCCCGCCGGCCATCGTCACCCAGAGAGAGCTCAAGCGGCCGATCAGCGCCGCCGCGAGCGCCGAGATGACGAGGAACGTCAAGGCTGAATAGTCGAGCGACGTGAGGAGGTCCGGCAGCAGGAGCCCGGCTGCGCCGCAGGCGAGACCCGAGCCGAACCACGCCGCCGCCTCGACCCGCCGCACGGGCACGCCCAGCGTCGCCGTGATCTCGCGGTCGTTTGCGAGCGCCCGCATCGCCGTGCCGAGCTTCGTCACGCGCAGAAAGATCGTCACCGCCGTCGTGATCGCGAGCGCGAGGACGATCGAGATGATCTGTGTCAGGTTCACGTTCGTACCGAAGATCTGGTACTGGTGCTGGGAGCTCGGAAGCGGCAGGAAGCGGGCGAACGCCCCACCCACCGGCGCCCGCCAGGCCATCAGGCCAAGCAAGATCAAGGCGAGGCCGAGCGTTCCCATCATCTTCACGAGCGGGTCGCGGCGCGCGAAGGCGGGGCCGAAGACCATGCCGTAGGCAAGGTTGACGACCCCGCCGAACAGAACGCAAACGGTGAAAGCGAGCCACTCCGGACAGCCGGTGTGGTTGAGCAGGTAATAGGCGATCAGGGCGCCCGCGGCGCCGATGGCGCCGAACGCGATGTTCAGCACCCCGGTGGCCCGGTACAGCACGACCAGTCCGACGCCGGAGAGCGCGTACACGCCTCCGAACGCCAGGCCGATCACGATGAACGGCTTGAGGAACAGCCAGTCCACGCCGAAGACACTCAGCGCGAGCACGCTATTCATCGAAGCCTCCGGACGCCCTGATCGTCATGTGTTCGTTGTTCCTTCGCTTCCTACTTGCCGGTGTTCAGGTTGAACTTCTTCTCCCACGCACGTGTCTGCGTGACTGCTGCGTCCACCGGGGCGATCGGCACGCAGCCTGTCCGCGTAACGACGTTGCCGCCCTTGTAGTCGACGGTGATGTCGTTGTTGTTCGGGATGTGGTACGCGAGGTTGCCGACGTACCACCGGTTGCAGAGCATGTCGGTCTTGACGTTCTTCAGCGCGCGCACCGCGTTGTTGTAGGACTTCGCGGTAATCGCACCCTTGACGCTCATCAGCGCCAGGGTCGAGAACTTCGCGTCCATGAAGCCCATCTGACCGAACGCCTGCGGCGCGATCGTGGGGGCGTACTTCTTGAGGATCTGGTACATCAGCGCCGTGTCCGGGCCGACCGACGGCGAGAGGAGGGCGAACTCGCTGTTGATGTAGAGCTGACCGTCGAACGCCGGCGAGAACTGCCCGGACATGAACGTGTTCGCGATCGGGGTCGACGAGCCCCACTTCACCTTGGTGACGATGTTCTGTGCCTCGGCGGCCTTCATGAAC
>Ga0209638_1000134_pt1 | contig 47767 bp, 45 predicted proteins | sample BarGraNGADG00211_FD_184490 | JGI IMG/M metagenome (GOLD analysis project Ga0209638, IMG submission 184490) | Arctic peat soil microbial communities from Barrow, Alaska - Barrow Graham LP Ref core NGADG0002-211 (SPAdes) (version 2) | ecosystem: Environmental > Terrestrial > Soil > Wetlands > Peat... | reverse complement strand
GCCACGATCTCATCGAATTTTCGCAATATTTCAACCCGACTCATGCCCAGGATTGCTCCGTTCAGAAAAATATTCTCGCGGCCGGTCAGTTCCGGGTGGAATCCGGTGCCCACCTCCAGCAGGGAACCAACCCTTCCATAAATATCCACCCGCCCGTGTGTCGGACTGGTGATGCGAGAAAGGATTTTAAGCAAAGTGCTTTTCCCGGCACCGTTGCGGCCGATGATCCCCACCGCTTCCCCCTGCTTGACCTCGAACGAGACGTCGTCCAGCGCCCAGAATCGGTTCTGCGCGCTCCTGCGCTCAACTTTCAGCCAGCGCAGTGGTGCCCTGGCCACCTCCACCAGCGTCTCGCGAAACGTCGAATAACTCGCCTTCTGCCCACCCAGCCTGTATTGCTTCCCTAAGTGCTCAACCCGAATGGCAAGTTCGCTCATTAAATGATGTCCGCAAAACTGGTTTCCATACGCTTAAAATAATACAACCCACCCACCAATAGCGCTACAACCGCACAGGCTGAAATCCCCAAGGAGAACAGGTCAAGGCTGCTCTTCCCCAGGATCGCCCAGCGGAACCCTTCCACCACCCCCGTCATCGGGTTCAGGCTGTACAGCCAGCGCCACTTTTCCGGGATGAGGCTGCTGGAATACGCGATCGGGGTGGCGTACATCCAGAATTGCGTCAGGAACGGCACAACGTAGCGGATATCCCGGTACTTCACATTGAATGCTGAAAGCCACAAGCCCACCGCCATCGCACTGGCCAGTGCCAGGAGCAGGAATAAAGGCAGCAGCAGCACGGCGGGTGTCAGGCCTATCCCATAAAAAGCCATCAATCCCACCAGCACAAAGAAGGCGATTGCAAAGTCAACCAAACCGGCCAATACCGACGAAAATGGCACCACCAGTCGCGGGAAATACACTTTGCTGATCAGGTTTTGGCTGCCCACCAGGCTGTTGGAGCTCTGCGTCAGTGCGAAGGCAAATAATTGCCAGGGCAGCAGCGCTGTGAACGTGAAGATCGGGTAGGGGATTCCTTCCGACGGCAGTTTCGCCAGCCCGCCGAAGATGATGCTGAACACGATCATGGTTAGCACCGGCTGCAGCACCGCCCATGTCGCTCCCAGCGCCGTTTGCTTGTAGCGCACTTTGATATCCCGCCAGGTCAGGAAGAACAGCAGTTCCCTGAATTTCCACAATTCGCCCAGTTGCAGCGGCGCCCAGCCTTTGGGCGGTACGATAACGGTGTGCACATGGTTTCCGGGCAGGATTGTTTCTGTTTGATTGATTGCGGACTCTGGAAGGACCAAATTTACCTCAACGATGGATTTTTCTAGTTCTAATATCACTATTTATTTCCGGACCTCGTACCTGTTACCTGAAATTATAGCATCAACCACCCGCATGCCCACCTGGTCGGACAAATCCGTAAGTTATTCAAAAACTGAAAAAATATTGGCAAAATTATCAATTTCTGGTGGATTAGTTCCATGTTTGCTTTATCTTCGTCGAAAATTCCTTTCGCTGACACCTTTCTTGGCCCGTACATTGATTAGATCTTTTTGGTTCTTTTTTCCCAGTATATTTACCGATTGCAGGCAGATTGTGTAGTTGACAAACCAGAATATATGTTCTATAATCAATTATGGACAATGTTCTATGAATATTTACATTTAATTCTAGGATTACTAAAATATTTGGAGAAGGAAAATAATGATTGCCGGGAATAATTTATTTAGCGGAAATTATTTATCGATGTATTTATTCGGGTTATTTCGATCCGCGCTTATCGGTTTAAAGGTGACTTTTATTTGGTTTGGTAAACATTTTGTGCAGATGCTCTGCGTCGGAATGCATTTTTCTTCTTTTCTCTACAATAATCCCTTTGAGCCGAGGCGGCTTCTGGTCGGCATTCGCGACATTGTCCCCGAATGGGGAAGCACCCCTGGGGAGCAGCCACATCGACGACCTGAGTCGTCGATGGCAATTCCAAGCCGATTGTTTCTACAAGCATCATCAAAAAATTATGTCTCAAAAGCGGTCACTCGTTTATAGTCGTTTTCGCGCGCGCATGTGGCAATTCCAGTTTGACCCTGGGATTGGAAGTTGCATTGTTTCATAATCCAAATTACTTGGTAGGCAAATTTCCTCATTGCCTTTCCCGTTGATAAACGGGGGAGAATATGTTAAAGTAACTGGGAGAGTTCGGCTGCACTTGAAAAGTGGGTAATGACCAATTCAGTAATTTCAATTATTGCCTGGTTGGGCGGGACCTGTTTTTGTGGCATTTTGCCACTTGGTTTTGCAGCCATCCTGTATTTCACCTCCCGCAAACGGGGACAGGTTGGCAGCACGGTTGGAGCCGCGAAAAAGACGACAGTTGCTGCACTGTCAGCGGACTCCGGTCTTGTCCGCCTGCATGGTCGTATAGCCGCGTTGGAAAACGCAATTGACGGCTCACCGGAGAACGCGCTCGTTTATCTTAGACTGAAAATAGAAATTTACCACCAGGGTGACGAATCAGGCTGGAGGGGTCTCATCGATAAAACCCGCTGCTCTCCATTCCAACTTGATGATGGTTCCGGAATGGTTTGGGTAAATCCTGAAGGACTGGACAAGCAATTGGTTGGTGCTGGCATCATTCCCACCGAAGATCAGATCCAGGCAGTCTGTATTTTACTAAACATTTCCCCCGATATGTTACGCGGGAAACTCCGTTTCAACATATGGGAATTGCGCGCAGGTCAGACTATGACCGTCGTAGGTTGCCCCACTCTTGGTCAAACCGGGTTTGGTATCGCCAGGGTTCAGGGGCAGCCTTTTATTATTAGTCCGTTGCTTGGGCAGGAACTGGATTCGAAGATTTCCACCCAATCGAAAACTGCCCGGATTTGGATGTTGTCACTGGGCATCCCCGGGTTACTCTTTTTACTTTGTGGTTTTGGAGGTGCGCTCGTCTCCATGATCAGGGTTTTGACAAGTAAATGAACACTTATGAGTTTTATCCCCTTACTCCCGATCGCTGGGATGACTTTGAACTTCTCTTTGGTCCGCGCGGAGCCTGCGCCGGCTGCTGGTGCCTCTATTGGAAACTTCCCCGAAAGTTATACACTGCCAACCAGGGTGACCAAAATCGTATCGCTCAAAAAAAGATCGTTTCTTCAGGTCAGATACCCGGCTTGATCGCCTATGTGGGTGGGGTTCCGGCTGGCTGGGTGGCTGTCGAACCCCGGCAAAATTACCCGGTGCTGAATAATTCTCGCATCTTGAAACCTCTCGATGACTCCCCTGTTTGGTCAGTCGCCTGTTTCTTTGTCGGCAAAAAATACCGCAATCAGGGATTGTCGGTGGGTTTATTGAAAGCTGCTATTGATTATGTGGCTAAAATGGGAGGGAAAGTGCTTGAGGGTTACCCAGTGGAGCCTCGCCAGGCAGGCAAGGCCCCTCCAGCTTTTGTGTACACAGGTCTGGCTTCAGCTTTCAAACAAGCCGGTTTTGTTGAAGAGGCCCGCAGATCGGAAACTCGGCCCATCATGCGCTATTACATTAAATAATAAAAACCTCCCGCAAGTTTCAGACTTGCGGGAGTGGCTATTAATCCAGGTCCGCCACCAATTCTGCCGGCATGACCGCCGTCCCCACGATTCCCGGTCCGGTATGAACCCCAAGGACGGGTGAAATTCGCAGGATTTCCAGCTTTTTTATGTTTAATCGCTCACTCATGGACTTTGCCAGGCTGTCAGCGCTTTCGGCGAACCTCCCATGCAACACGGTCGCCCACAGGGGGATTGAGCCATACATATCCGCAATGTGATCCACGATTACCCCCAGGTTTTGCGAAACCGTGCGCCCTTTTCCAACAGTGGAATATTTTCCATCTTTATGGTCAACATGGATGATCGGTTTGATCTTGAGCACCGAACCCATCAATGCCTGGACCCGTCCGATCCGCCCGCCGCGTGCCAGATATTCCAACGTTTCGAGGGTATAAATGAGCTCTGTGTTTTCCCGGATCTTTTCGAGCCGTTCCAGGATGGCTTTCAAGTTCCATCCGGCCTTTGCGGCTTTGGCGGCTGCCAGGACTTGGAAACGTTCTCCCCCTGAGAGTGTCATCGAATCGAAAACGTTCACAACAGCTTCTTTGATGTGTTCAGCGCCAACCCGAGCTGAGTTAATTGTCCCGCTTAAACCCGAAGAGACATGGATGGATAGGATATTTTTACTCGCCGTGGCAATTTTTTGATATATCTCATGAAAAGCACCACTCGAAGGTTGTGCGGTGGATGGAATAGCCGGGCGCATTGCTTCCAGTCGGTTATAGAATTCATCAGCTGTAATATCCGCGGAATTAACTTCCCCTTCAGGAAATTGAATATAAAGAGGGGCTTGGACGATGTCCAACGATTTCAGTTCTTCAGCAGCCAAATCGGCCGCACAGTCGGTTACTATTATCATAATTATGCTCACTTTCACTTATTTTGATAATTATAATGCCATTTGACGGTAGGAAGATTTCCATTTCTCCTTTTCCATCCTGTCCGGGTAATCATATTTGTAATTGTACCTTGAGGACCGATCCAAATCCTATAAAAAACCAGATTGTTGCCTGACTGGGGGTATATTAAACCATTTTCCGAGAATATCAATTCTGTTTTTACAAACGGAGCTGTCAAGCAAAGCAGGGGTTTTCTGGAAATTACCACCCGTTCTCAAAATTCACATATTTTTGAAAGAAGCAGTACAATCGCTCCAATGCAAATTCATAAGTCAGTCATTACCACCAATGGCAGCGTACGTGCCACTTGGGTCGAAGTCAATTTGTCGCGCCTGACCAAAAATTTACAGGCAATCCGTGCACACGTAGCGCCTGCAAAAGTGATGATTATCGTTAAAGCCAATGCATATGGGCATGGGCTTGCAGAAGTTGCGAAGCATCTTTCATCCTATGCTGACTACATCGGTGTGGCTGTTTTGGAGGAAGGGATTCTCCTACGGGAATTGGGGGTTAAGGCACCGATACTCGTCCTTGGTGGTATCTGGGGTGACCAACTTCCCCACTATCTCCAGCATGATCTAACCCTCACCGCCTCTTCGGTGGAACGGTTGGAGCAGATTGATACCGTTTCCAGGCAAATGGGCTTGAAAGCGAAAGTGCATTTAAAAATTGACACCGGAATGGAACGGATTGGTGTCCATTATTACAACGCCCACACGATCTTGGAAAGTGCCCTTAAGTGTTCCAATGTTGAGGTGGAGGGCATATTTTCCCATTTTGCAAATGCCGATTCATCTGATCTTGCTCATGCCCGTTTGCAGTTAGAGCGATTTAACGAAGTCCTGCAGTTCTATAAAAATCACAGCCTTCCCATGCCCATCCGTCATATGGCTAACTCTCCGGCAATCCTCCAACTTCCGGACAGTTATTACGACATGGTCCGCCCGGGGATCATGCTCTATGGGGTATATCCGTCCTCGGAAATTTCACGAACTGTCCCTGTCCTACCTGCGCTAGCGTGGAAATCACGTGTTGTCTATTTCAAAGTCGTCAACCCCGGGCATCCGGTTAGCTATGGCTCCAGCTGGCAATCAGACCATCCTGTTCGTGTAGTTACACTCCCGGTCGGGTATGGGGATGGGTACTTCCGCAGATTATCGAATAAGACACAGGTTCTTATACGTGGTAAGAAATATCCACAGGTGGGGCGTATTTGCATGGACCAAATGATGGTGAACATAGAGACTGATTCGGCTTTCAACGGGGATGAGGTTACTCTGCTTGGTGAGGCGGATGGAGAATCGATCTCAGCCCAGGATTTGGCTGATTGGGCTGGTACAATACCTTACGAAGTTTTGACGAATATTAATACGCGCGTACCCCGCGTGTATATCATGGAGAATAATAATTAATGGAGTCCCCACAACCCAACGGCCCAACGAACCGGTTTATCCTAGGTACCGTATTCCACTTTTTGAGCGTTCACTACATTGACTATTTAATCTTGATAATTTTCGGCGGGGTGATTATTGGTCTGGATCAGTGGACAAAAGCCCTGGTTCGGAATACTGTACCATTGGGCACTGATTGGCTACCGGGAGCATTGGCATGGCTTATGCCTTACGCGCGCATCCGTCACTGGTATAACTCGGGTGCGGCGTTCGGTATTTTCCAAAATGGCAACCTGGTCTTTACCATTCTGGCGATTATTGTCATTATCTTGATCTTTTATTATTTTCCTCGCACCCAACGCGGTGATTGGTGGTTGCGCGTGGCGATGGTAATGCAGTTTGCTGGCGCTGCTGGTAATTTGATCGACCGGTTGATCTTTAAACAGGTGACCGATTTTATCTCCGTAGGTAATTTCGCGATTTTCAACCTTGCTGATGCGAGTATTTCCACCGGAGTTGCGGTTCTATTGATCGGTGTTTGGCTAAAAGAACGGCAAGAAAAGAAACTCGCCGCGATGGCTTCCATCACCACTAATGCTTCATCTAATTCAATCGATGATGAAGCGGGTATTTCAGGGGAAGATGAGGGCAAGGGTGGGTGACCGGGTCGAAACCTTTCGTTATCAAAATGAAGCAGGTGTTCGGTTGGATGTATATTTAACCGCTTGCTTGCCTGAATTTTCCCGTTCACGAATTCAGGGGCTGATCAAGGATGGGTTCGTCAACGTGGAAGCCGAAACGGTCACGAAAAACGGAAGGACCTTGGAACTGGGCGAGCAAATTCAAATCCGGATTCCTCCACCGATACCCAGCGGTTTGGTGGCTGAAAAAATTCCACTCGATATTGTTTTTGAGAACTCGGATTTGGTGGTGGTGAACAAACCGGCAGGGATGGTGGTTCATCCGTCGCCGGGGCATCAACAAGGAACGCTCGTTCATGCTGCCCTTGGATATATACCCGAACTTGAAGGCATTGGGGGCGAAGAACGGCCCGGGATTGTCCACCGGCTCGACAAGGACACTTCTGGCCTGATAGTCATCGCTAAAAACGAACGTGCCCACCGGTGGTTGCAGGAGCAATTCAAATCCCGCAAAGTGGAGAAAATTTACCTGGCCTTGGTGGACGGCAGACCGCCCACACCTGCGGGGCGGGTTGAAGCTCCCATTGGACGCAATACCACCCACCGCAAGCTCATGGCAGTGGTTCCATTGGATAAAGGTCGCCAGGCCGTCAGCGAATATCGCACTCTGGAAAGTTTCGCTGATCACACCTTCCTGGAAGTCCATCCGTTGACTGGTCGCACGCATCAGATCCGCGTACACTTGGCGTTCTTGAACTGTCCTGTGGTCGCAGATACTGTCTATGGAAAGCGAAAACCGACCATTGCGTTGGAGAGGCACTTCTTGCATGCATATAAATTAAAAATAGTCCTTCCCATGGATGAGATAGCTACTGTTTTTGAGGCGCCTCTACCTCCTGATCTACAAGGTGTTCTTGATAATTTGCGTTTAGCCTAGGAGTTAACCAGATGGAATACATCGATCTCCGTTCAGATACAGTGACGAAACCCACACCTGCCATGCGTGAGGCAATGGCAAATGCCGTCGTCGGCGACGACGTTTATGGGGAAGACCCAACCATCAACCGCTTGCAGGAATTGGCGGCTGGAATGATGGGGAAGGAAAGCGGGTTGTTTGTCGCCTCAGGCACTATGGGAAATTTGGTGGGGGTTTTAGCGCATTGCCAGCGTGGCGATGAGGTGATTGTTGGAAATAAAGCTCACACATTTTTATATGAAGCAGGTGGCATTTCAGTTTTAGGCGGGGTCCATTCCTGTCAATTACCCAATCAGCCTGATGGATCGTTGGCTCTGGAAGATATCGAAAATGCTATCCGACCGGATGATCCCCATGACCCGATCACCCGCTTGATTTGCCTGGAGAACACTCACAACCGCTGTGGGGGTACCTTCCAGTCCCCTGAATATATCAAACGAGTGAGTAAGTTTGCGCATGCCCGCAAGTTATTTGTCCATTTGGATGGTGCGCGCATATTCAACGCGGCAGCCGCCCAACAGGTAAACGCGCGGGAATTGGCAGCCACGGTTGATTCGGTTACATTCTGTCTGAGCAAGGGGTTGTGTGCGCCAGTCGGATCGGTGTTGTGTGGCTCAAAGGAGTACATTCGGAAAGCGCTCCGTCTGCGGAAAATGGTGGGGGGAGGCATGCGCCAGGCAGGAATTCTGGCTGCGGCTGGAATTGTCGCATTGGAGACAATGACTGGGCGTCTTTCTGAAGACCATGCCCGGGCTCGGAATTTAGCCAGTGGCTTGAGGGAGGTCCCGGGTCTCGTCCTTGGCCAGGAAATTCCCGCCACGAATATGGTATTTTTATCCCTGGACCCGTTGGTAAAGTCGAAGGCAGAAGAAGTTGCTGATAACCTGAAGGAACACGGTATCTTGGTCGGCGTTACAGGTGCGCGTAGTTTTCGGCTGGTTTTGCATTATTGGATAAATGACATCGGAGTGGATCAAACAATTACCGCCTTCCGATCTGTTTTACATTAAATAATAGCAAACACGACCTCCAGGAATTTGGTCAATTGTGAAGATTTAATTTCCTGGAGTTTGGTGATGTGTAGGATGTTTGGCAGGAATCGCAAGCCAAGCATCCTTTTTATTATCCAAATCGGAATGGCGATTCTTAAAGAACTTTCCTTCTAGCGAGTTAAGATATAATTCTCTCGGAATTGGATAATTATGGAAGATTGGAGAAATAATATGCAATTATCGCTGGAGCTGATTGACCGCATTGCTCAAACGATCCAGTCAAAAATACCATCCAGGCCGCGCATAGGATTAATATTGGGAACCGGGTTGGGGGGAGTGGCGGAAAAGATTCAAAATCAAACCGTCATCCCATATCAGGAATTGCCCGATTGGCCTGTTTCCACCGTGATGGGTCATACCGGTCAGCTTGTGATAGGTGATCTGGAAGGGCAGCCGGTCTTGGCGATGCAGGGACGAATTCACTATTACGAAGGGTATTCCATGCAGCAGGTTACCCTTCCCGTCAGGGTCATGCAGCGGCTGGGAACAGAAATATTGATCGTGACTAACGCGGCTGGAGCCATCCATCCGGATTTTGTCCCAGGTGACCTCATGTTGATTACAGATAACTTGAATTTGGCGGGGATGTCGGGCCTCAATCCGCTGATTGGTCCAAATTTGGACGAATTTGGACCGCGTTTCCCGGATATGAGTCAGGCTTATGATCGCCAACTTTGTGCCTTGGCGCGTAAGGTTGCCTCGGAAAACAAATTACTTCTTCGTGAGGGCGTATATGCCGGGCTGAGTGGGCCTTCTTTTGAATCTCCCGCGGATCTTCGTTTCTTGCGTATAGCTGGAGCCGACGCCGTAGGAATGTCAACGGTTTCAGAAGTAATCGTAGCACGCCACGGTGGTACCCGGGTCCTTGGATTTTCGGGTATCAGCAATAAAGCTAACCTGGATGGAAACACGGTTACTCTGCATGAGGAAGTTCTTGCTTCCGGTCAGCTAATTGTCCCCAAATTGGACATGGTAATTCGAGGTGTTTTGCGTTTACTTTAGTGGGTGGGATGATAATCATTCTGCAATTTTTTAATAGTTATGCAATTCTCATTTACCTCCTGTTGGTCATTGGGCTGATTTTTTCGGTACGCAGTCTCGCCAAGGCGCGACATGAGATGAGCGGATCCTTGTTTGGGTTGGAACTTGAGTCCGCCCACCGCCATACCAGCCAGGCAATCGCTGCCGTTTTAATTGTCATCATTTTGGGCGTAGCGGAATTGGTATTGATTGTATTTCTTGCACCAAACGTTCCTGCTCTTTCCCTCCTGGTCACTCCCACTTTGAACCCGTTAACGACGACCACCGGTACCCTTTCACCGGGATTACTGGCAACCCTTGGTATTACCATCCCATTGTCTACCGTAACTTCTCAAACAACAGGATGTATTCCCGGTCAAATTATGATCACGTCGCCAAAACCAGGGGTTATTGTTAAAGGGCAGGTTGAATTGTTTGGAACCGCAGACATTCCCAACTATGGGTTTTATAAGTTTGAATTTTCCCCACTTGGTTCTGACGTCTGGTCCACAATAGGTGCAGATCGAAAAATAGTCCAGGATTCCTCTTTGGGATATTGGGATACCAGTGAAGTAACTCCAGGCGATTATAATCTCCGCTTGGTGGTCATCGACAATCAAGGCAATACACTCCCGCCTTGTGTTGTTCCATTGCAAGTAGCAACCCCATGAGGTGATGCATGCCCGAGGTTCAAATACGTTCCGCAGCTGCTGGTGATTTATCTGCTCTAATGGCGATCGATCATACTTGCCAGACCGAATATGTTTGGCAAATGGATGTCCTCCATGAAGAAGATCAGATGGGGGCCATTTTCCGGGAGATTCGCTTGCCCCGCTCGGTTTCGGTTTTGTATCCGCGCCCGGTGGCTGGTTTGGCGGAATCCTGGAATCGCCGGTGGGTGGTGTTGGTGGCAGTTATTGGCAAACAGACAGTTGGATATATCCGCACAACCGATACCATCCTTCCACACACCGCCTGGTTACTCGACGTGGTTGTCTCCCCTCGGTTTCGCCGCCAGGGGATTGCCAGTACCATGGTGCTGGCGGCTCACTCCTGGGGAGTGGACCGCAAGAATCACCGGGCAATCCTCGAAATGCCTTCAAAAAATAATCCGGCCGTACGCCTTGCACAAAAACTGGGATACGAGTTCTGCGGGTATAATGACCAGTATTACGATACACAGGATATCGCGCTTTTCTTTGGGCGAACTATTCGGTAGTTTTACGGAAGGTATGCATGTTTAACGGTTGGCTCCAGGATTTATTGGCGGGGATAAGAACGATCAATGATATTCTCACAGCCGGGATCGCCATCACGGCTTTTTCGTTGTTTTTATATGCCCTGTCTTTCAATTTGCGCGACCGCGTCGCCCGCTCTTTCGCGATCATCCTTTTATGTGTTGTAGTTGTATTTACATCAGAAGCATTGGAGAGTTCTGCGACTTCTCCCGATACGATAATTCTCTTCCTGCGGCTGGAATGGTTGGGGATCATTTTCCTGCCTCCCGCATATTTCCATATGTCTGACGCAATCTTGGTTACCACAGGTCGGCCTTCTCGTGGCCGCAGGCGTATAGCCGTCAGGGCAATGTACCTGGTTTCAACGCTATTCCTGCTAATGCTTGGTTTAGGCTACCTCTTGGGCCCAATTGTAATGACCGGTCAACCCGCACCTCATTTACAACGGACCATCTGGACCGAAATTTTTACGGCTTATTACGTGATCATGATGATCCTTGCTTGGATCAATTTCCGCCGTGCTTATAGCCATACATTGACTCGCTCAGGCCGTCGTCGCATGATCTACCTTTTGGCTGGTGCGACAGCCCCGGCTCTGGGGTCCTTTCCTTATCTCCTTTACGGTTCAGTGTTGGCGGAAAACCACCCTTACCTTTTTTGGGGAACAGCGCTGGTAAGTAACTTGTTGGTTGGGGGGTTGATTATCCTCATGGCTTATGCGGTGGCTTTTTTTGGAGTTTCATGGCCTGACCGGGTGGTCAAGACCCGGCTGTTCAAATGGATCATGCGCGGACCGGTTACCGCGTCCGCTGCACTTGGAGTAATGACCATCGTTCGTCGTGTTGGTGAAATGTTTGGGACGGTCTATTCCTGGGCCGTTCCAACAGCGATGGTTGCGACCGTTTTGCTGATGGAACATACCATTACCTTGGTTGCCCCTATCTGGGAACGATTGATCTTTTTTGGTCGTGACCGGTCAGACTTGGCCCTCTTGCAAAACTTTGAAGAACGTCTGATTACTCAAAATGATTTGCGTCAGTTCTTGGAATCTGTCATCGCCGCCGTTCGTGATCATTTGCAGTCACCCGCTGCGTTTGTCGCTGCCTTGGATGGAGATCAGCTCTCTTTGGTAGTCTCATCGAGAAATTTACCCCTCCTTAAAGAATCCAGCCTTTCCGAAGCTTTGCAGGTGGTCACTCATGAAGGGAATGGAAATGGTGACGAATATATCTGGGGGGATTATTGGTTGTTCCCGCTCCACCAACCCCCGGAGACCGTGGAAAGCGAGCCGACCCTGTTAGGTTTGCTGGGAGCAGTGCGTCTCCCCGACCAGGAGATTCTAGGTGAGCAACGCCAGGCTCTCAAGCTTCTCATTCGGCGTGCTTCTTTGGCTTTGCAGGATCGTCGTTTGCAGAAAAGTGTTTTTCGTTCCCTGGAAGACCTCCGTCCTCAGGTGGATATGTTCCAACGTTTGCGGGCGGTTGGGCGTTATGACAGTAAGACCAGCTTGCTCGAGGATACTTTACCCCCCGAATCGGATATGGCAGAATGGGTACGGGACGCCCTTACACATTACTGGGGAGGTCCGAAATTAACCCAAAACCCCCTGCTGAATCTTCAAATTGTCCAGCACACATTGACTGCCCACAACGATAATTCTGCCAACGCATTAAGATCCATCCTACGTCAGGCAATGGATAATGTTCGTCCGGATGGAGAACGGCGATTTACAGGGGAATGGATATTATATAATATTCTTGAAATGAAGTTTGTTGAAGGTCGCAAGGTTCGTGAGGTCGCAACTCGCCTGGCAATGTCAGAGGCGGATTTGTATCGTAAACAAAGAGTTGCAATCGAGGAAGTGGCGCGGGTGATCCTGGATATGGAGCGCCAGACCCAGGAAAAGGATATTGGGAAGGAGGTTGGACAAGTAGATGGTTCAAGATCAATTATCTGAAAAGGATGTCCCGGTTTATGATGATGGCTGGTGGGCGTCAGTTCTGGCGGAAGAAGAGAACCGGACAGTAAAGGCAATCGCGAAATCTCCCCTGGTCGAGGAATCTTCCAAGCCCTCGGTAGACTGGGAACGGGCCATGTCCCTTTATCAGCAGGATGGAATTATTGAACTGTCAGTCACAGGATTTAACCGGGGTGGCTTGCTGGTGGAGGGGGAAGGATTAACTGGATTCGTCCCCTGTTCCCATTTGCTTGATTTGCCAATTCAGCCCGCTGAAGACCGCCGCGAAGACTGCCTTTCAGTCTATGTTGGTCGGAAATTGCGTCTGAAAGTCATCGAATGCGTCCCGGAAGAGGCCCGCATGGTCTTTTCGGAACGTGCCGCACGTGCTGAAGCTGGCAAGCGCCCTGCTCTTTTTAGCACTATCCAGCCAGGACAGCATATTTCGGGAGAGGTAACCAATATTACTGAGTTCGGGGTCTTTGTGGACTTGGGTGGCGTCGAAGGTCTCATTCATATTTCTGAACTTTCCTGGGGACGCGTCGCTCACCCCGGTCAGGTTTGCCAGGTTGGACAACAAGTCGAAGTCCAAGTGATGGAAGTTTCACCTGAGCGCTGCCGGATTGCACTAAGCTTGAAACGGTTGATGCCAAATCCTTGGGAGACTGCACATGACCGGTACCCGGTGAATGGGATTTTCCCGGCGGTGATCACAGCCTTGGCATCCTTTGGAGCGTTTGCTCGCTTGGAAGAGGGATTGGAGGGGTTGATTCACTCCTCGGAAATTCCACTACCTCCTGACAAGACCATGAAAGATGTTTTGGTCCCCGGGCAGTGTGTGCAGGTGAGGGTTCTTCAGGTGGAATCTTCTCGCCAACGTCTGGGTTTAAGTATGAAGATCAATTGAAATGCCTGTAGACACTGGAAAATCCCAACCCCAATCTCGGGAATCCCAATCCAAATTACCCCGTCCAACTGACTGGGTTGATCGGCTGGCTCGCCTTGAAACCCATTTTGGACGCTTTCTGTGGGATATTCTTGGAGTTCTCCTTTTAGCCTTTGCCCTAATGACCCTTGTAGGGATTTTAGGGCTGTCCAATGGTAGCTTGCTTGAATTATGGATAACTATTCTTGGTACCTGGCTTGGGTGGGGCAACATTTTAGTGATACTCGTTGCCTGTGCATTGGGCATTTTAGCTTTTCGTCGCAGTCGTCATCCGATGAAAGTGCACTGGGGACAGGTGATAGGTGTGGAATTTGCGCTCTTTTTATCGCTTGCGATCCTTTCAATACTGAGTGGTAATCGGTTAACTCAAGGGACTTTATGGGGCGGGCAGATTGGCTGGGGCATATCGATGCTGGTTGTTCGTTTCGTCGGCCCGATCTGGGGTGGAGTTATCATCTTTGTGTGTTGGATTCTGGCATTGTTGACCGCATTTCGCATTTGGCATCCGCTCGAAGTTTGGTTGGTAAAACAGTCGGGGGAGCCTCTTTTACTGGAACCTGGGAGTGCTGCATCTGAAGTTCCGGTTGTTTCTCCTCTTCCCATGAATAAACCTGTAGAAGGGATTGTTAAAGACACTCGGAAAACCGCAAAAAAACTCCCGCCGGAATTTCGCAAGTCATTCAAAATTCCCAAACAACAGGATAAAGTTCCTGCATCCCTTCCACACCGTGGGGAACGCCTGCCTCCGCTCAATGTGTTGTTGGGCGAACAAATAGCCCGTCCAGACGAACGGACAATTAATCAAACGGCGGGTCAAATTGAAAAATCCCTCTCGGAATTTGGGATCCCTGCCAAGGTGGTTGGGTTTCGGATTGGGCCCACGGTTACTCAATTTGCTGTCCAGCCTGGGTTTATTAAAAAAGGCACGGAAGAAGATGCTCAACAAATGAAAGTCCGTGTTGCCCAGATAGCCAGTCTTCAAAAAGATCTGGCATTATCTCTTTCAGCAGAACGATTACGAATAGAAGCGCCTGTCCCTGGGCGGGCTTATTTGGGTATCGAAGTCCCCAATCCCCGATCTTCTGTGGTACGTTTACGCCCATTATTGGAAACTGAAGCATTTTACAAAGTTGGTTCACCCCTCACGATCGCGCTGGGACGGGATGTGTCAGGCAATCCGCTCGTGGCGGATTTGTCAAGGATGCCCCATTTGCTTATCGCAGGAACAACTGGATCGGGCAAGTCGGTTTGCATTGCTGCTTTGGCGGTGTGCCTCGCCATGAATAATGCCCCCGAAGATTTGCGCATGGTTATGATCGACTCAAAAATGGTCGAGTTGATCCGGTTTAATGGTCTCCCGCACTTATTTGGAAAGGTTGAGACGGATGTCCAACGCATACTTGGCGTATTGCGCTGGGTCGTCGTGGAAATGGAGCACCGCTATAAATTATTGGAAGCCGCCAAGGCTCGTGATGTGGAAGCTTATAACCGTCAAATCCACCGCCGCAAGGAGGTGCAGACCCTGCCGCGCATAGTTGTTTTGATTGACGAGATGGCTGACCTGATGATGTCGGCTCCTGATCAGACTGAACACAATCTGGTCCGTCTGGCGCAAATGGCACGCGCCACCGGTATTCATCTGGTGGTTGCCACCCAGCGTCCCAGCACAGATGTAGTGACCGGTCTAATCAAGGCAAATTTCCCTGCTCGGCTGGCATTTTCTGTCGCCTCTGGAGTGGATTCGCGTGTTATTCTGGATTTACCTGGTGCTGAAACTTTACTCGGGCGCGGGGATATGCTCTTCCTGAATCCTGAAGTTGGAAACCCGGTACGAGCTCAAGGGGTTTTGGTGACCGATCAGGAAATCGAACGCGTCATTTCGCACTGGCAAAAGATGGTTCCCCAAAAGGATGTCCGCCCGCCTTGGGAGTCGATGCTTAATGAAGCACCTGACGAAGGCAGCGACGACGTGTTGATCGAGCAGGCTATCTCCGTCCTCAAGAAAGAGCAGCGCGCGAGTGCTTCCATGCTCCAGCGTCGGTTGCGTATCGGGTACCCACGCGCCGCACGTCTTCTGGATCAATTGGAGGAAACCGGGGTGGTTGGTCCTTCCCAGGGCGGTGGACGTGAACGCCAGGTGTTACTCGCACCTGATCAGGAAAGCGGAACGGATTCTGCCGACGAAAAATCTTAATATGATATGATTTCCAGTTTTTTAATCCTTTCACAAGAGGAAATACATTGACTCAACCTGCAGAACAAAAGAAAACGACGTTCGCTGATAAGATGCGCATCTGGTTCCAGTGGTATTTGAACCCCATTGCTGGTTTTTTTAATCGACTTGGTATCCGCCCAAATACGGTCACCCTGTTTGGTCTCGTCGGAACAATTGGCTGTGCCGTGTTGATTGCCTATGGCAAAATGACTTGGGCCGGTGTTTTGCTGCTATTGATGGGACCGGTTGACGCTATGGATGGCGCGTTGGCACGCCTTAGGCACGAAGCTAGTGATTGGGGCGCCTTTGTCGATGCGGTCACGGATCGATATTCCGAACTTTTCCTATTCCTCGGATTCATGATATTCTATTTGCTAAAGGTTAATCCTACTGGAGTAATAATTACTTACTTGGCTGCAGCAGGGTCTGTATTGGTTTCTTATGTCAAAGCGCGCGCAGACGCCTCGAAATTGGATGCCAATGTTGGCCTGCTAACCCGGGTTGAGCGCTATATTGTTCTCATCCCTGGTTTGATCTTCAACTTGCCATTCCCGGCTTTGATAATTATTGCCATACTGGCGAATTTTACAGCTTTGCAGAGGATTCTCCGTGTGCGGCGGGATGCCCGTCGACGTTTATCCCAATCTTAGGAGTAGATCATGCCAACCTTACCTGATGGCTTTAATATTCCCATCCCGTTCCTCAACCAGTCCTTTCACGTTTACTTTTATGGAATTTTGATCACCCTGGGTGTTGTCGCAGCCGCGTTTCTGGGACAGGCAGAGGCAAAGCGCCGCGGCATGAATCCCGAGTTCATTTGGGATGCACTATTCTGGGTTGTTCTTGCTGGGATCATTGGCGCACGCATTTGGCATATTCTCACCCCTCCACCTTCAATGGTTGCACAAGGGATTACCACCGAATGGTACCTCATGCATCCATTGGATATGATCAACATTCGCAATGGTGGCTTGGGGATCCCGGGTGCTGTGATTGGTGGTGCGCTGGCATTATGGATTTATTGTCGCCGGAAGAAAATCTCTTTCCTTTCTTTCGCAGATACGGTTGCTCCCGGTGTCGCCCTTGCACAGGCGATTGGGCGGTGGGGTAATTTCTTTAACCAGGAACTTTATGGTTTACCCACCAATCTCCCCTGGAAAATATATATCGACCCTCTCCACCGTGTGGCTGGGTACCAAAATTATGATTACTTCACCCCCTTGTTCTTTTATGAATCACTCTGGAATGTGATTAACATGACGGTGTTGCTCTGGCTTGCGCGTCGTTTTTCAAAATGGCTGAAACCAGGTGACATCTTCTTCCTTTATATGATCATGTACTCAATTGGTCGATTCTCCCTGGAGTTTTTGCGTCTCGACGCCGCACAGGTTGGTGGAATTAACTTCAACCAGACTTTCGTGATCATTGTAGCTGTGGTAATGGGAGTAATTTTGTTCTTGAATCATCGCCTACGCCGCCCTCAGAATGTGGTGGAATGATCCAGACCGAAGACTTAAGCAAACAATTCGGCGATTACTGGGCTGTGGATGGCGTCAATCTCGACGTTTACCCGGGGCAGATACTGGCGCTGCTTGGTCAGAACGGGGCAGGAAAGACCACCACCATTCGCATGTTGACCTCAGTGCTTGCTCCGACCCGGGGCAGGGCGGTCATTGCAGGGTTCGATGTAGTCAAATTCCCAGACCAAGTCCGGGGATCGGTCGGAGTGCTTACAGAGCAGCACGGTTTATACCTGCGCATGACCGGTCAGGAATATCTCGATTTCTTCGGAAAAGTTTATAGTTTGGATGAGGCAACCCGCAGGAAGCGAAGCCGGGAGTTGTTGGGATACTTTGGGTTAGCCGACGTCGCAAAACATAACATAGGTCAATACTCGAAGGGGATGCGCCAGAAATTGGCCCTTGCCCGCACGTTGATCCATGAACCACCCGTGCTGTTGTTGGACGAACCCACCTCCGCCATGGACCCTGAATCCGCACAGTTGGTGCGCAACGCGATCGCAAGTCTGCGCACGAACCAGCGGACGATCATTATATGTACCCACAACCTGGTCGAAGCGGAAATGCTGGCAAATAGAATTGCCATCATTTATCAAGGCCGCATTATTAATAGTGGGACGTTGGATGAATTGAAGCGGGACTTGCTTGGACCGGCTGAATATGAAGTAAGATTCCAGGGAAAATGGCCGCATGCTTCCTTGCGTTTGCCCCCAGGTGTCATTCCACTTGAAGACGGTCCTTCCGGTCCTCGCTATCGGGTTGAGAACCCCCAGGTTTCTAATCCCATTTTGCTCAATGAATTGATGAAACATAAGGTGGAAGTCGTTGCGTTCCAGGAACTACCGCGAACCCTCGAACAGGTCTACCTGGCTGCCATGGCAAAGGTGAATCGTGTCTAAAGGCCGACAGGACGATCTGCGTATGGTTTGGCTGGTGGCATGGCGCGAATTGCGGGATCAATTACGCGATTGGCGGATTATTTTCCCGATGCTTGTTCTGACCTTAGTCCTCCCGTTTTTGGCAGATTTGGGTTCCCAGGCTGCCATTAACTTTACGCTAAAGTACGGTACACCCCTGATTGCCGAGAGACTGGTACCTTTCATGCTAATGGTGGTGGGGTACTTCCCCATTACGGTCTCCCTTGTGATAGCTTTGGAATCTTTTGTGGGCGAGAAAGAGCGCGGGACGATTGAACCGCTTCTGGTCAGCCCGCTCAAGGACTGGCAGCTTTTTTCAGGTAAATTGATTGCTGGGACTGCTGCACCGCTGGTGACCTCTTACCTCGGGATCACGGTCTATATGATTGGTCTTTATTTTCAGCGCATCCCATTCCCGGATCTCAATCGGATGATGCAAACGCTGATCCTCACCACGGTACAGGCCCTTCTAATGGTCAGTGGGGCAATCCTGATTTCTACCCAGGCCACCTCAGTCCGTGCTGCTAATCTGATGGCTTCATTCATTGTCATTCCGATGGCGCTGCTTATCCAGGGTGAAAGCGTTCTGTTGTTTTGGGGAAATGATCAGGTTCTTTGGTTGGCAGTAGTTGGGGTGGCTGTTTTGACTGCATTATTGGCACGTGTAGGGATCGCTCATTTCCAACGTGAGGCTTTACTGGGCCGCGAAATTGATGTGCTAAATTTGCGCTGGATCGGACAGACTTTCTGGCGCGTCTTTAAGGGAGATGCACATTCCCTGGTGGATTGGTTTAGAACTGAGGTCCTCAAAACACTCCGCAGGCAGTTTCCGTCCATAATTCTCACGGTGGGAATAGGTTTATTCGCAATTATTGCTGGATATGTGTGGGTTTCCTCCAATTCTCCGAAATTTAGCGATCAATTCAAAACTGGGGATTTATCCACCATGTTTTCCTTTGGGATGGGTGTACCTGTGGCGAATGTCGGCATCTCCTTTCCAACCATATGGGGACATAATTTACAGGCAATTGTTGTTATCCTCCTTTTGGGCTTGTTCTCCTTCGGAGTTCTGGGCGCACTGGTATATCTTCTTAATATGGGGATTATTGGAGCGGTGCTTGCCTTAATTCAGGCAATGGGAGCTTCGCCTTTGAAAGTGGGTGTGTTTGGAATTCTTCCACATGGGATATTTGAAATTCCAGCCCTGATATTAGCCAGCGCAGCAATATTATATGTTGGGGTTTTGCTTGTGACGCCTCGTTCACAACGTACCCTCGGTGAAGTGCTGATAGAAGCGATCGCGGATTGGACAAAAATTGGGGTTGGTCTCGTTTTGCCGTTGTTAACCATCGCGGCAATTATTGAGACATGGGTAACCCCGGTCCTCTTGCAATCTGCATTTAAATAGGGATATTTTTTAAAGGATAGAAATATTGGATCCCCATATTCTTTTTTCGGGGCTAACAAACACCCATCCCCATTCACATTTTGTAATTATTCAAGATTAGACAAGGTTGATTGGTTGCTTGGAGCCTGCGGTGATTTTACATTTTTCCTTGCATAAAAAAATCCCCTATCGGATTTGGGGGATTTTTTGCTTTTTTACCAGCCAAGGATGAATTGTTCCCATTCGGAGTTTTCTTCCAGGTGCCTTCCAAAAATATACTTTGCACTTGCCGGAGGTTCCTTGGGTGCATGCAGTAAGGCCATCTGGACTTCATCGAGTTTCCTGCCGCCTTTGCGGTGATTGCAGGATGGGCAGGCTGCCACTACATTCGTCCAGATATGTTCTCCGCCAAGGTGTTTGGGCCATACGTGGTCTACCGTTAGATCGTTGGATCGTCTTCCGCAATACTGGCATGTGTATTTATCTCTTCGAAAGACTTCGCGGCGGGTCAATTTGACCTGCAGGCGCGGGCGGTGTATCATTTGTTCCAGGCGAATGACTGAGGGGATCGGGATGGTTTGTTTGACTGTCTGAATGGTGCCGCGGCCATTCATGACCAGGTCTGCCTTCCCTAAAAAGATCAGGCCTAGCGCGCGGCGGGTGTTACAGACGTTGATGGGTTCAAAATTCGCGTTAAGAACCAGAACTGGCGCATCCATGGCGCCTCCACATTGGCGAGAATTATACTCCATACCTGGCAGGATTTATAAAAGGAATTAAAGATGCGTATAATCATTGCTGGTGGCACTGGGTTGATTGGGACCGCTTTAACCAAGTCTCTCATTTTAGATGGGAACCAAGTCTGGATATTAAGTCGCAATCCGGGCTCAGCGAACTTTGTAGATGGAGCGCAGAGAGTTGGTTGGGACGGTCGAAGCACCACCGGATGGGATGGACTGGTCTCTCAGGTGGATGCTATTGTTAATCTCGCTGGCGATAGCCTCGGGTCCGGATCCTGGACCAAAGCACGAAAAATTCGTATTATTTCAAGTCGCGTGAATGCAGGACAGGCAATCAGCGCAGCCATCAGCATGGCAAACCCACATCCGAAAGTTCTTATCCAGGCGTCTGCAGTCGGAGTCTATGGTCCCCGAGGTTCTGAGCCTGTTACTGAGGATTCTCCTGCTGGTTTTGGCTTTCTAGCAAATGTATGCAAGGAATGGGAGGCATCCAGTCAATCTGTCGAGCGATTGGGGGTCCGCAGGGTGGTGATTCGAACAGGCGTTGTTCTTTCTCGAGACGCCGAGGCATTCCGACGTTTGCTTTTACCCTACAGGCTGTTCGTTGGTGGTCCTTTGGGAAATGGAAGGCAAGGTTTTCCCTGGATCCATCTTACTGATGAAGTCGCGGGTATCCGTTACCTATTGGAAAACGATCAAGCGCAGGGTGTATATAATTTATCTGCGCCGGAACCGCTCTCGAATGCTGACTTTGGGCGGATTCTTGCCCGGGTGATGGGTCGCCCATATTTGCTCCCCGTCCCGGCCTTTGCTTTGCGTCTGCTTTTGGGCGAAATGTCCACCCTTGTTTTGGAAGGTCAGTATATGCACCCCAAACGGCTTCACGAACTTGGTTTTAGCTTCCGCTATGAGAAAGCTGAACCTGCCTTGAGGGAAATTCTGGGAGCCCCTTCCCATTCATAAACTGCCATAAAGCACCCAGCCCTAGACGGAATAAATTGGGCATGGTAGAATACCGCCCGCTGGATATTGGGGGCTCGTCCAATGGCAGGACGACTGACTCTGGATCAGCCGATAGGGGTTCGACTCCTCTGCCCCCAGCCTAATATATGGCGGTATACCGCCCCATAGTCCCCATAACTGGGGGCTATATGGTTAAAAAAGTGTCCAGATAGAACATAGTTGCGGAAATGGGAAAACGCGCTGTTAGTTGGCGGAGGTAGGATATGTGTGGTCACCCGCAAGATCGGTACAATGAATAACCTCCAGAGCCAGGTTGTTCATTGGGCATCCGAGAATGGCAAGAAGTGCCACTTATTCGTCACAAATATCGAAATTCTAAAAAAGGTCAAGCCCGGCGAGAGTCCCTGGGCCAGAGTTCGGGAAATCTGAAATGTCTAAAGACCTGTCAGTGGTCTGTCAAATAATGCTCGCGGAAGTGTCTGAAAACCCTTTTTGTCGTCTGAAAAGAGGGGAGGCCTATTAGGGGAGATATCCGTCTTGTGTCAAAAACACTTTTCGGTTTTCCCCGACAAACCAGAAGCCGCCTTTTCAAACCTCACCCTGTTATTAACAATATCAGCGTAAATGATAATACTGGCAGGGAGTGCCTAACTTTATGGGTAAAATAGGGTTATGAAATGTCCAAAATGTGAACATACAGACCATTTCCCCAAAGATGTTTAAAAATAAGTATTGCATGGTTCGTTCGCAATACTTTTTTATTTAATAACATCCCCATCCTCCAGTTCTCCCTGGAAAGCCTTAGCGGATATGATCTGGGCGGTAGGCGAGGCTGATCCTGCCGTACTTTGCAACCTGTGCGCCGCCTAACGGGCTGGATATGCTGACTGCGGTGTCCGTGCCTGCCAGGATCTGATCGGCGCAATGGATATATTCATCCATCCAACTGTGGTCCAGCGGGAGAGCGTGATGGGCAGGCCAGATGGGCCCGAACCTCTCCGAGGCGGCCTTCAAGCGCAGGATGCTCTCCTTGAAAGTCTCCACCGAGGTGGAATGGTCGAGATTGAGTAAGACGCCTTCATCGCAAACGGTGTCCCCCGAGAACAACTGCCTGCGCTCGATATCGAGCAGGCAGACCGAGCCGGGGGTGTGGCCCGGCGTGCAGATGACCTCGAGGGTCCGGCCGCCCAGGTCCAGCCGCATGCCGTCCGAGAGCGGATGGCGGTTGTCCCTGGCCGGGATGGTGCAGAACTTTTTGACCTGCCCGCACACAATGGGCAGCTTGAGCAGCCACTCGGGCAGTTTCGACTCGGCCAGCATCCCTTTCAATAAAAAGTATCGGTAGTCGTAGTCGCTGTGCTGGAGGAACACCGCCTCGTCCGCGGGATGCAGATAGGCCGTTTCATACTGGTAATTGCGGGCGATATGATCCAGATGACCATGCGTATTCACGACCGCCACCGGCAGGGAGGTCAGTTGGTCCGTAATGTGTTTCATGTCGGTAAATCCCATACCCGTATCGATCAGGACGGCCTTCTCCGTCCCGCACAGCAGGAAGGAATAGATGGTGCTCTTGCCAAAACCATCGATGATGCGCCAGCTTTGGTCGTCCATGCGGACGATTTTCTTTTTCTCATTATTGTTCATCGTGAGGCTCCTTTGAACCCATCATAAATAGCTGCTTGAATTGTTGGAAAGTGGTCCCCTGCGGCTTGGTTGTGCAATCAGAAGCGAAATCGTAAAAAACGATAAAAACAGAAACCGCATTATTAGACGCATCAGCCTCAAATAGATGGTCTTCCAACCAAAGGATGGCTGAGTAGTAACAACAAGTGAAACGGTCATTGAAACGCTTCCTGCCTCTCTCCACCATGCCACTGCCTATCATCCATGCTCGCCTTCGAACATATTGTGCTGGTGGTTGCGAGTCGCCAGCGCGCCAACATTGTTGACCAGGTTCATCATGACCACCGTGCCGAACTCCGTCAGGGCCTGGCTGGTGAGTGGGCTGGCCGCGATCAGCTTGCACGTTTCATAGCCGATAAACTTGTACTCTCCCTGGTCCGCAATTTCCGTCTTGCCATTCCCTTCTACCACGATCGCCTTGAGATTTTTAGACCCAATGACTGCGCCGGGACCGCCGCGCGCCAAGGCACGCTGCCCGTCGTTCATGATCGCGGCGATGCGGCTCAGATTCTCCCCGGCCACGGGATAACCCATGCTTTAAGAAATCAGAAAATCGATCAATTCTGATGCATGGTTAAAATCTGCAACCAGGAAATCAGCCCTTGAGCGAATTAATCGCTCCACTTTATGCTCATTCCAGCCACTATGAACAACTTCATCACTGGCAACTCCCAGGGTAATTGCTCCACGCTGGCGCCCTTCGAAAATTTCCACCGGACCATCTCCCACGACCAACAGTTCATTTCCCGAAAGCTGATGATCATCTAAAATGCGCTGAATAACACGCTCCTTACTGTTTGATTCACTTTCATCCAAAGCACCATAAATCCCGCCCCTGAAATGATCAGCTATCCCTAAGGCGCTTGTTTCGCGCACCACATCTGTATGATCGCTGCCACTGGAAATATACAGTATGGCACCTTTCTTTGCCAACCCACGAATAAACTCCATCGAACCCTGGATGAGGTAATCCTGAGGCGCAGCTGTTTTAGTGTCCAGAGCTTCCAAGCGTTTGGAAACTGAAACCATCAGCTCATGCAAATATTTTTTTTTATATTCAGCAGCGGTAAGAGGCTTGGCCTCCATGCCAACGCTTTTCACTTTTTCGGCGAGCCATTTCATTTGCAAGATGGTTAGGTTTCCGGTTGAAACATCAATATAATCACGCACATCAGTCACAAGTTGAGGCGTTGGTGGATTTCCCGCGCAAATGGCATCCAGCATTACCGCTTGCATCACCGGTTCCCAGCCCTGGCGCAGAACAGAAACTGTCCCATCGAAATCAAATAGAACGTGCCTCACCATCCCCAGGGTACCTATCACGGTCGGATTTAGGATTCTGAACCAATCTACATGAGATATCGACAAGGTGGAACTCCTAAATAATCCATTCATTATTGATCAACACGGCTGGTTCTTTTATTCGTTCAAAGCGGATGCCCACACATCATATGCAGCAAGAATTTCTGCAGGGGAGGCGGTTCCAGTGATCCCAATTTTGGTAACCGTTACGGCAGCGGAAAGGTTCGCCAAACAGGCCGCCTCCATCGGAGTCGCTCCGCTTGCGCTTGCAGCAGTAAAGGATGCCAGGAATGAATCTCCTGCGCCTACTGGATCCACCGGTGTCGGAACATGTACACCAGGTAGGCTGACGCATTCTCCACCATCTGCCACCAGACAACCCTGCTCGCCGCGTGTGACGATGATGGGTTGTCCGGTGTTCTGGTTATGGTGAACTGCAGCGTTCGAAAGATCCAAGAGCGTGATCTCTTCACTATTTCGTTCCGGAAAAAATAATTGAGATGCTTCAGCCTCATTTGGCTTCAAGATAAGCGGACGAAATTCTCCCGCCCGCTCGCGCGAATCCACAACAAACGGCTTTTTTGGTTGCAATTTGGCTAATTTGAGAATCCCAGCGGTAACCCTGGCAGATAGTATGCCTGTAGGTTGATAATCCGCAATAATCAGTCCATCCATTTTTTCCAGGGATGCATTCAGGGCGTCTAGCAGGGCATCTTCCATTTCGGGAGAAATGGGCTGATCATTAATAAAATCCAGACGCGCATCTTCTTGCAACCGTCTACCAACAGCGGTTAGCATCACTTTTCCATAAAAAGGCGTTTGACGATTGACTTGGTTAAATATCCCGCTCGTCTGAACATTTGCTTTTACCAACAAACTACGCAGAATGTTTCCGCGCCAATCATCTCCAATCACACTGAAACCACACACCCCGGCTACACCCAAAGCGGAGAGATTCCAGGCTGCATTTGCAGCTCCGCCTAATGAATACATCTCACGCGTAATGGGACGCGGGAATGTGGCTGTTTCACGCGAAAGTTGGGATTGTTCCATGTCCGCGTACCAATAGCCATCCAGAATAAAATCACCTACCACGCCAATCCTTAGATCTTTTATTTTATTTAAGATCTGTTCAAGACGGGTGCGATCAAAAGGGATATTCATTATCCTGCCCCGAAGAAAATATTTGTGCTTCCAGCATTTCACAAAGACAGTGATAGATGTGCATGTGCCAGGATTGCACCATGGCGGTTTCCTTTGCTGGGGCAAGCATTACAATATCGGCCTGAGCGGCTAATACCCCGCCTGCTTGTCCTGTAAGACCTATGGTTGTCATGTTCAACAAACGTGCGGTTTGGATCGTATAAAGGATATTCTTAGCATTACCACTTGTACTGATCCCCAGGAATACATCCCCGGCATGCCCCAATGCGTACAGCTCCTGGGCAAATCCCAGATATGGTTTGCTAAAATCATTCTCCACAGCGCTGGCTAAAGCAGGATTATTGCCCAACACCACGCTGCGCAGCCCCACCTGCAAGCATTCTGCCAGTTCCGCACCACCCGGAACTGGAACAAGCTGCAGCTTGTGAGCAGCTGGAATTGGACGGCGTTTCTTGTATGCCTTGTCCAACTCGCCGCAGATATGCAAGGCATCGGACATACTGCCGCCGTTTCCCGCCAGATAAAGCGTGCCACCCGTTAAAAAGCAGCGCTTGAGTACTATGAAGCTCTGCACCAAATCTGCTCGCAGCGGGTTCAAAGCGGGGTATTCACCCAGCATGGTCTCAAGAATTTCGGCTGCCTTTGGATTTTCTATGAATAAATCAACCGGTTCCGCAGGATGGGCTGTAGAATTTTGGCTAACGGGTTTGATCGGCTCTAAACGGGCTGTAACTTGATGATACAGGTTGGGAAGCGTTTCACGGTGATCGCCTGTGATGTGATACCCCCTACCACCCAGTGCCACCGGGCGGTTGACGATATTTTTGCGCGGGCGGTAGTAATAATCAGGATTATCATCGCCAACTGGCTTACGGTAATCACCCAGGGGGATTAAATCAAAGTTCGCTGTGGTAAAAACCTTTACCGTATTTCCCAGGTTGCGTGCGATCGAGAGCGCCTTCAAAAATACTTCCGGACCAATAACAGATGAACCAAAATTACAAAAAACACCGCCTTCCAGGTCACAAACAGCCCTGGCAAAGATCTTAAAATCCTGCCCGCTTGCCCAACCTGATGCAGCAAAATCCACTTTTGGGTGCTGGTGAATAATATCCGTTCCGATCGCTATATGCACGGTATAGGGGATTCCCAACCTATAGGCTGCGCACAATACACTGTTTTCGCGAAACATGAAACGCGGATCTTCGGCGATCAAACGTCCCAGAGCTTCGCCCAACCCCAGGCCTTCATTGACCCCGCACTGGATGGCCAGGTTCATCAGTCGACCCGTCTCTTCTGCCATCCCAAAGCTGCCGTCTTCCAGGCTTTTAAGCACGTCCTCGCTGGTTTGACCCTGGAAAGCGATTTCAAAATCATGAATGGTGGCAGCGCCATTGGAGGCCAGATGAGTGACGACGCCACGATTTAACAGGTCGATTACCACAGGGGCAAGCCCACGCTTAATAACATGGCCGCCCATCATGAAAATTACAGGTTTCCCGTTCTTGCGTGCATCCACAACCCTCAAGGCCAGTTCAAGCAGTTCAGGGTTTTCAAACGGTTTATAGGATGTCGCCGGGAAGATCAGATCTTCCAGTGCAACGCGGTTTTCACGTTTCACAAGAGGATACGTTTTCACGTTGGTAAGATCCACACTAGGGTAAGGCATAATTATTCCTCCAATGCTCATCAGGGCAATCTCAGGGCACGCACCTGTAACCTTGGTAAATCGGCAAGTTGCGCTGGTAATTCGTTTCCCATCATTCGGCCTTCAAAGAAATTTAAACCACCGTTCAAGCTTGGATGCGCAAGGCCGCCGCGTAGACCGTTCGCAGTGGAACGCCGTGGGTCTCAGCTGCTTTTTTGCAGTTCTCGTATTCCGGGGCGCGTTTGGATGTCCCATCCGGTAGGCGAGCTACCTTGACCTGTATCGGTCCGTATAGCGTCTCAACTATTTCGCTGGTGCGTTCTAGGGAGTGCATCTCCATGAACTGGCGGCGTACCCCCAGCGTGCTGGTCTCCCGGAAAAGGATCGCTTCGAGCAACTCCGTGTCCGCCGGGTGGCATAAGACCGAGAGCATCATCGCCAGACGATTCTTTTTCATCTGGATGGGCATGAAATAAACGTCTAGAGCCCCGGTCGCGAAAAGTTTTTCCATCACATAGCCATTGATCTCGGCGCTATTGTCGTCCAGGTTGGTCTCGAGCAGCACCAGCTGCTCCATGCCTGTGCCGGTCTCGCCGATCAGAAGACGCAGGACGTTCGGGATGGGCAGCTCGCGCTCGCCCGCCCCGTACCCCAGCCCGGTCAACGTCATTGACGGTACGGGGCCGAATCCTTGGCAGACCGTGGTCAGGATCAAGGCGCCTGTAGGCGTGACCAGTTCCTGGTCGATTTCACTGCCCTGCACAGGCACCCCTTTCAATAAAGCCAATGTCGCCGGTGCAGGAAGCGGGATCTGCCCATGAGCACCAGTGACGAAGCCCCGCCCAAGCGGGATCGGCGAGCCGTAGGCTTGTTCTATGCCCAGGGCTTTCAGCCCTAGGAGTGTCCCGACCACGTCCACCATCGTGTCGACCCCGCCGATCTCGTGCAGATGTACTTGTTCCACCAGCTGCCCATGGATGCCCGCCTCCACCTCGGCCAGGCGTCGGAACATGCCGGTAGCCTGGTCCTGAATAACGACCGGAAGGCGGCTCTTTCGCAGGATGGTCTCGAACTCGGTCAGGCGGCGGCCATGGAAATGCTCTTTTTTGTCCGAGGGATGAGACGCATAGGTAATGACATCCACCCGGGTAGCCGCAAAGCCGTTCTTGCTGACCTTTTCTCCTTTCAGCTCAAACTCTTCATCCAAGTCCAGGATGGAGAGGCGCTCGCGCAGACTTTCCAGCGGCAGGCCAGCATCTACCAGAGCGCCAAGGATCATGTCGCCGGAAGCACCGGCCAGGCAGTCGAAATAGGCAATCTTCATCAAGTGTCCTTCGGTTTGGCTATTTTAAAGCATCCGGTAGGCGATTGCACATGCACTGAAACAGTTGTCGATGTTGCCTACCGCCAGCGGTGCGCCAGGAATTGAGCATCATCAGCAGTGCTGTTAGGCCCATGAAGCTGACTCCGTAGTCCACGCTCGCGAAGATGCCGATCACCTGTGGTGGGTTAGTTGTTTCTCAACGCCTCGCGGATGGCGCGATAACCGATCAAATGAATGTCAGAGTCCTGGATGAACGTTTTCAACTCTGCACTCATGAAAGCCTGGTAATTGGCGACGCGACCCTTCCAATCGGGACAGATGGCGCGCAGTTCGGGTGTATCCACCGATGGGTGGATGATAAAGTGTGAGAGGCCTGTCGGGATCTTGCCGAGGATCATTTTTACAAGCCCGATGTGATCGTCCCCATGTTCGAGCGGCAGGGAGAAGAGACCGTCGAGCATGGGCAGCCCCTGCGTTTCCAACTGCTGAAGGATGGGCGCATACATTGCCATGGTGGCATCGTCAATGCCCATGGTGTCAAACCCCTGTGCGCTGGCACGCGGCAGCATGTTGGGAATAAGGCGACTCATTCCAGCCTGCAAATAGGATTGCACGAACCTGGGATGCAGGATCGTGGCCATGTGTGTGTCGATGTGGGTGACGTCGATCCCTGCCGTCAGCGCACGTATCACTTGCGCGTTCAACTCGGTCGCCACGGCTTCTTCCTTGGCGTTTTCGTAGACCGCATCCTGCCCATGATGGAAGTACCCATCCTTGTCAAGCAGACCGCTTTGCGGATCACGCGTGGAGATGGGAGCCCAGCGGTAGGCGTCCCACTCACTATTGAGCGTGGCGTGCACGCCCATATCCATGAGCGGATTCTCGCGACACATTGCCGCCGCGGCAGGGAACCAGGGGCAGGGAGTCATGACCGCGCCAGAGGAGATGGTGCCGAACTCCCACAGGTCCTTGAACGCCTGCACGGAGGCCTGGCACATGCCAATGTCGTCGGTGTGGATGATGACTAGTCTGTCCGTATCAGAGTAGCCGAGTTTTTTGAGGAGAGGGCTTTGAGTCATTGGTTATCCTTATAATGATGGGGAGCGTGGATATGCAGTTTTAGTACACTTAAGCTTGAACGGAATGTTTCTTATATGAATTACGCATTTTCTCTACCACTGCGCTCGTCGGGGAGGCAGTCGCCCCTCCGTGTTTCTCAATGGATAATCCACCGCAAATATTGGCACAACGGATGCTATCTTCAAGGGAATAACCCTGGAGCTGGCCATAGATAAACCCACAATCAAAGTTATCGCCTGCACCGGTCGTATCCACCACGTTTGCCTTTACCCCTGGCACGCGCATGACCTGCGACCCTCGCTGGGCGATTGCGCCTTCTTTGCCTAATTTGATCACAACCAAAGGGCTCAACGCTGCTAACGTAGCCAGAGCGGTTTCAATACTATCGTCTCCTGTCAGTTGCAGCGCTTCCTCCAGATTGGGGGAAAATACATCCACCTGTTGCAAAGCGGATCTGACCTCCGGGTCTTCCAGGCTGGTTTGATGGGCCTGGCAATCCATGAATAGCGTGGTGTGGCTCTCCAGCGCAGCCTGTCTGACTTGCTCCAATATTCCTCCTTTCCAAAGGCATACGACGAATACCCAACGCGGTTGGAGCTGACGGATGAGGTCAGGGTAGTATGGTTCAGGGACATCATCAACATAACTGACATAGGCTCGCTCACCTGCAAAGGAGAAAGAGACGGTGATTCCGAGCATTGGATAATCGTAATCATGAAACCACGCCTCGTTCACTCCTTCGCGGCGCGCATATTCCCTTGCGAATCGGCTAAAAGGATCATTGCCAAAAGTACATGGCCAGGCAACCCTCACTCCCAAACGATGCAGTGCAACCGCCGGGATGACCGATGCTCCAGGAACCAGCTCGCAGTGTTTCCCAAATACTTCGTTCCCCAGGCGTGGCATCTCGGGAAGGCCGGTGATGATCAAATCACTCGAATACCGACCGGTCAACAAGACATCACAGTCATGATCTTTTCTTTGCGATTTGATCATGTGGATCGGCATATTAATGCCATTCTCCGACATAGCGGCGATGGGCAAGGAGATAATCCTCCACTAATTCGCTGGCAAGAGAATAGGAAATCACCAGTGGATGGGCCATTAATGCCATCACTGCTTTTTGCCGAGAGCGCTCTCGTATTGCCTGTACAGTCAATTTTTCATAAACCTTTACAGAGCGCATTAACAATTCCTGATGTTCAGGCACTGTACCGATCGGTACCACTTTTACACCAGAGCGATCTACCGTGCAGCTAACCTCGACCACATCATCCGGCCCCATGCACGAAATTGCCCCAGCATTGGGTACATTCAAGGCGATATGGACGGGATCATCCCCTGCGAGCCCCTCCATAATATCCAACGCTACTCCTGCATACCCTTCATTCTCCTCCGAGAAATTGCCTGGCTCACGATCCTGGGTGGCGGAGTGGTCCGCTTCCTCCGGGTTGGGAGAACCTGGGCGGGCATAATACATATACGTACTATCTCGACGGTTGAGATAGTTGTAATAAACATGTAATGCTTTTTCGGAATTGTCACGGACTCCGACGTCATCCAATTGTGCGAGTAGTCGCAGATTCAATTCCAGCACTTCCTCTCCGCGTGTTTGGTGTGCTGTATTTAGACTCTTCAATGCACGTTCGTAATAATAGTAATAATATAAATACTCGTTGATCCACATTCCAATCTGCTCTACCAGGGTTGGATCGAATATCTTCATTGGAGTATTGGCCAGGTAGTCTGGATCATGGAGTAATGGCCCAAGAACCTCTTTGTCCCCCAACCAGATACGCCTGACCCAGGAAAGATGATTCAACCCAAAAACCTCAGGCCGAAGCTGATTCTGAGTGACATGCAACCAGCGCGCAGTATTCTCCTGTCCTGCATTAGCCCCATCACATATTCCAATTGTCCGCGAAAACCCCTCATCTTGAAGCGCCTGAGCGACTAGTCCGGCTGGGTTTGTGAAATTAAACATCCACGCTCCCGGGCTTATTTTCTCCATCAGCCTGGCATAATCCAGGATTTTCGGAATACTCCTTAAAGCCATCGCAAAGCCACCCGGACCCGTTGTCTCCTGCCCGAGCACCCCATGGTTTAATGCGATGCGCTCGTCAAGCACTCTTCCAGCATCATTTCCGACTCGAATGGATGAAACCACAAAATTCGCCCCTTCAAGCGCTTCCTCTGGTTTTTCTGTCGCCAGGATCCGTACCGAGCTTCCCATTTTACAGGCAATTTCCTGGCTGATGGCTTGCATGACCTGGAGTTTTTCAGGGTTATTATCCATAAGAGATAATGTATCCAGGTGGATCCGTTCAGCCCGCTTGAGAGCGGATGTAACAAATAATGGAGCGCGTACACCGCCTCCTCCAATAATTGTTAATTTCATTAAATATGCTCCTTCATGGAAATTTTGCATCGCTGGAAAGCGATGAAGAATGCCTAGGAAAAGGGTATGACCCCTTCCTGGACACGAATATGATAGTTATCGCCTCGCATGAAACTCCGGCTGAATTCGATGATCCTGCCATCCGACAAGTAGGTTTGCTGTTCGCGTGATAGTAATGCCGTCGGACGTTGTATTTGGAGAAGATTCGCCTGCTGTTTATTCGCCAGTACAGTCTGGACGATCGATACAGCCCCTGAGAGCTGCAAGCCAAATATTTGGCGCAAGGTTCCAAACATGGATCCCTTTTCAAGATCGTACCCGAGTAAGCCTGGACAAAGGTGGTGAGGTAAGTAAGCCACGATCAGCGCGACGGGAGTGTTGTTTGCGAGAAGCAATCGTTCCAGGGAAACCAGGGGGATCCCCACATTCACCTTCAACATCTGTGCCAATACGGTCGAAGCCGGGATGATCTCCCCACATAGCACGCGTTTCGACGGTGTCATCCCTAAGCGGAGGATCTGTTCGTCAAAACTGACCAGAGAACCAATATCAGTAGGCAGGGTCTGGCTGGTAACATACAAACCTTTGCCCCGCACCGAGCTGATCACACCCTCCTTGATCAGTTCGTCAAGCGCCCGACGTACGGTCATGTGGCTCATTTCATATTGAGCACCCAATTCCTTCTGAGTTGGCAATTGATCACCGGGTTTCAACGCTTCATTGGAAATCATCGCAATGAGCGCTTCCTTTAACTGAGAATGCAGGGATGGTTTTCTTTCCATAACTGTTTCGCTCCAGCCGAAATTTCTTTAACAAATTCCAAAACAAACGGATGCATACCCGAATGCCAGGGTGTCTTCCCGTAAACCGGCTCATTCCCACGGCTGGCATTGAAAAAAAGACGACATGATGAAGTGATATATACTTTTGAGCTAGTAGTATATACTTGTAGTATAATACTACTCATTGTTGGTTGTCAACGAGACATTCTGATGTTCGGACAAGGAAGAGGAAACCTTCTATACTGGAAAAGGCTGATAACCAAATCCAGAAATAGGAGGTTTCCATGGATATGTTACCCAGCTTTTGCCGTTTTTACAAGCCCTCTTTGATGATCCGGCAGTTGCCCAGAAAGCAGCTATGATCGTGGGAGGGATCACGAAAACACGCTCACCCAGGCTGAGTGACATTGCTCGGGAGCGGTTTTGTAGACTACTCATCAAACTACATAAAACCGAGAGAAAAGGAGTAGATCAAATGGATTAGCTAAAAAGATAAATGATCCGCCAAAATTGAGACATGGAATGTGCTAATTGTCAGTATCACTGCATGGACTCTGTTGAATAGAGTGCAGACATTTCGAAATAAGGAGATAATGCGATGTACCCCAAATGGAAAATCCTGATCGTGATATTAATGGCAGCCAGCGTTCTTCTCTCTTCTTGTGGAGGTAATACAGTCACACCAGCGCCTGCAACAGCGACATCGGCGCCTGCAACAGCGACATCGGCGCCTGTCTCCACACCAACCGCAACCGTCCCGCCAAGGGGCGATGTACTTACGGTCGCGTCAGCCATAGCCCCACCATCGCTAGATCCGGGGGTGGGTGAACCATCTTTTGAGGAATTCATAACACCTGCATACGACGCGCTGCTCAAGATTAATCCATCTGATGGTAAGATCATTCCATCTCTGGCAGTATCCTGGCAGTGGGTGGGTACGGATTTCAAAACCTTCAAGATGGAATTACGGCCCAATGTTCTTTTTAGCGATGGTACAGAGTTCAACGCGGCCGCTGTGAAAACCTGGCTGGAATATCAGAAAGCAAATGCCAGCGTAACTGCATCGAACATAGGTCTGGATACTGCAGAAGTGACCGGGCCCCTGTCGATAACATTACATCTGGCTCAGGCAAATGTAATGCTGCCGATATTCCTTACTCGAGGCTGGATTTCAGGGGCCATTGCTTGCCCGGCTGCTGTTACCAACCCAGACCTTGTTAAAACAGCCACATGCGGTGCCGGTCCCTACATGCTAGATACTGCGAACACAGTAACAGCCGATACTTATACGTACATTCCCAACCCCCATTATTGGAATCCGGATGCAATTCACTGGAATAAATTGGTGCTTAAGGTCCTTGCCAGCCCACAGTCTGGGCTTGACGCCCTTCAAACTGGCCAGGTCCAGGTCGTAGCACCTGCAGATGCATCTATCATTGATGCAGGAGTTGCCGCTGGTATGAAATTGTCCGGGGTCGAACAAAACGTTCAGGGATTGGATTTCCTTCTCAAGGATGGCACGGCTGTCCCCGCGATAGGAGATGTCCGGGTACGGCAGGCATTGAACTACGCCATTGACCGCACGGCACTGGCCAAGGTTCTTGGCGGGGGTAAAGGGAGACCTGTTTCGTCAGAATTCCTCCCGGGCGGCGATGCTTACGATGCTTCCCTTGATAGTTATTATCCCTACGATGTGGCAAAGGCGAAGGCGTTGCTGGCTGCAGCAGGCTATCCAAATGGTTTTAAGGTAACAATATTGTCAATTCCAGTAGGGGGCTTAGACACACTCGCACAAGCTGTGGCGAGTTACTGGGAAGCAATTGGGGTCACGACAACAATTGATAACAAAACCACTGCCTCTGATTACATCGGCGGTACAGTATCCGGGCAATACGCGGTCAATGTGGCGGGTCTGGGCACAGTAACGCCGATACTCACGCTTTGGAAATGTTGCATCATGCCCGGCTCATTTTGGAATGGGGATAAGAGCGCACCACCGGAATTGCAGGCGCTGATCGATCAGATATCGATGACCAATATTGAGGATTCAGCTCCTATTGCCCGACAGGTCAACAAATACTTAACCGAGAATGCCTGGTATGTACCTGTCGTGTCCGCAAAGCAATATTTACTTTATGCCCCAGGTATCACTGGAGGCGAAGCGACGCCATTTGATCCGACCTTCAACATATTGGAAGTAGTGCCTTCGAAATAATGATGGATGAAATAGAATCCTAGAGGTCCCAGTTTGTTGTTTGCTGCACCATCATCACCAGCTTATGCGCACACGGGTATCCATGTGCGCATAAGCTTTTCGAACAATTCATTTTAAGGATTGCAAGATGCTTAAGATAATTGGCCGCCGTTTCCTGGTTTCATTGCCTTTGGTTTTAATCGTTTCGATGCTGTCGTTCTTCCTTGTTTTACTGACACATGGCGATCCTGCCGTGGTGATCCTTGGAATGAATCATACGCCGGCAGAATATGAAGCCGTCCGGGAGAAATTAGGGTTGAACGAGCCAGCACTGACAAGGTATGAACATTGGTTGGAGGATCTTGGACATGGTGATCTGGGTGTTTCGATCTTTAATTCAGAACCGGTATTAAAGATATTGAAGGGTCGCAGCGGGGTAACCTTCTCGTTGATCATTGTGACGACGGTTTTCTCGTCGATTGTTGGGATAGGGTTGGGCATTGCGAGCGCGGTCCGGAGAGGGCTCCTCGCAAGGATCGTAGATGTAACATCTCTCCTGGGGATGGCCTTGCCCAATTTCTGGGTGGCTCTTGTGCTTATTGCGATTTTCTCTGTCAGCCTGCGTTTTTTACCGGCGATAGGTTATGTACAACCAGGGACTTCGTTATCCGGTTGGTTAAAGAGTCTCGTTCTCCCTGTAATCGTTCTTTCTGCGCCAGCGATTGGGATAATTGGGCAGCAGACACGCAGTTCGATGCTCGAAGTGCTTGACAGCCCGTATATCCGAACGCTTCGCGCCGGGGGGCTTGGAAGGAGCTCCATTATCTATCGTCACGCCCTGCGCAACGCGGCGATCTCGATCATCACCATCGTTGGATTAACCTTTGTCTCCTTATTGAGCGGCACCGTCATCGCTGAAACTGTCTTTGCTTTACCAGGCCTGGGAGGGTTAGCGGTCCAGGCAACATCCCAGCATGATCTGCCCGTCATACAGGGATTGGTCCTGTATTTTACGGTGATCGTCATCATTGTGAACCTGATCGTAGACGTTGTCTATGCATGGCTCAATCCCAGAATACGCCTCTCATGAACAAGCATTCTCCAACACCTGTGAATCCAAATGCCAACGAAGCAACAACCGGCACCGAAAATGCTGGTATGCAGAACTGGTCTCTGGGCCGCGTACTATTGCACAAACCTTTGGCGTTGATTTGTAGCGGATTTTTATTATTGGTCATTCTCGGAGCGATATTTGCACCCCTGGTCGCCCCATATCCACCCAATGCTCTGGACTTACCGAACGCGCTCAGCGGGCCAACTGCCCACCACCTGTTGGGCAGCGACGAGCTTGGGCGGGACGTCCTTAGCCGCCTGTTATATGGAGGTCGATGGGTATTTCCAGGTGTTCTCGAGGGGGTCCTGACAGCATTGATATTGGCAGTCCCCATTGGCATCCTGGCCGGGTATTTTGGCGGAATCCTTGATCGCCTGGTGGGAGTGATCACCGATGCTTTATTATCGATCCCCACGATCATTCTGGTACTTGTTGTGATTGCGATTTTTCCAAAGAATTCCCATGCGGCGATGATCACATTCGGTATACTCGTCTCACCTGGTCTCATTCGCATTATTCGAGGAGAGGTTCTTCCCCTGAAAGATGCTGACTTCGTTTCTGCGGCTCGCGTCGCGGGAGTTTCCGATTTACAGATCATGATTCGCCACATCCTTCCGGGTGTAATACGCATTGTGATTGTTCAAGGATCATTTATTGCGGCAAGTGCTTTGGGCTATATGGTGGCATTGGGATACCTTGGCCTGACGGCCTCCTCTGGAACACCCGAGTGGGGGCAAATGGTTGCCAGCGCAGGTGCCTTACTTAATCGTCAACCATGGCTGCTTGTCCCATCCGGAGGACTGATCGGACTGATAGTGCTTGCATTTACATTGTTTGGAAATGCATTACGCGATGCCAGTGCTGAAACGATCGCAGCTGCCCCGGGACCCGTCTCAAGAGGCAGTTCACCATTGAAGAATACTGCCCAACCGCAAGGTATTCTCCTAGGTCCTTCAAACAAGTTGCTCTCGCTAATCGATCTCTCCGTCGCGTTCTCCAGTCGAAGTCGTGACATTCTTGCAGTTGACAACGTCAGTTTTGATGTAAATCCAAGTGAGATCGTGGGCCTGGTGGGTGAGTCCGGCGCAGGAAAATCGGTCACCTCCCTGGCAATACTCCGCCTTCTTCCGAATGCAGCGCGGATTGTAAACGGTCAAATAATGTTTGATGGTCAAAATATCACAGGGATGGATGATGCGGAGTTCGATCGTCTTCGTGGAAGTTCATTTGGGCTCGTCTCTCAAGAACCTGGTACAAGTCTTGATCCTGCCTTTACCGTCGGAAGCCAACTCGGCGAATTAGTACGTCTTCATGACCGCGTTGATCGCAAGGGAACTCGGTCACGATGCCTTGACCTGCTAAACCAGGTGAGGATTCGAAAACCAGAGCAATTATTAACCATGTATCCGCATGAGATATCCGGCGGTATGGCCCAGCGCGTCGCCATCGCCATGGCTCTTGCGGGGCGCCCCAAACTACTAATAGCGGATGAGCCGACAAGTGCACTTGACGTTACTGTGCAAAAGGAAATCCTTGCACTCTTGCGCCAATTGCAACAAGAAACCAAGATGTCAGTGCTTATTGTGACCCATAATTTTGGCGTTGTTGCTGATCTTTGCGACCGGGTCATCGTGTTATATGCAGGTCAGATCTTTGAGGAAGCGAATGTCTTCCAGCTTTTCGATCGCCCTTTGAATCCATATACAAAAGGATTGTTATTAGCCAATCCATCGAATGCACAACCCGGTCAACCGTTGCCAATAATCCCGGGCCGCATTCCATCCATTGGCTCCTGGCCAACGAACTGCCGTTTTGCGCAACGCTGTCCTTATGCTGAAGATGAATGCCTGGCTGGACCTATTCCACTCCTTGCTCTTGAAAGTGAGCGAAAGAGCCGATGTATCCGCGTGGATGACTTGCGGAAGGAGGGGATACTATGAGCGAAGGGGAACGCCTTCTGGAAGTCCGTGGTCTGGCAGTTTATTATCATGGCCGGCGAAGGGGTTCGGTCATAAAGGCACTTGACTGCATCGATCTGAGTCTTGAATCAGGCACAGCCATTGGCGTTGTTGGTGAATCGGGTTCAGGTAAATCAACCCTGGCCAAAGCCATCCTTGGTCTGGCACCGATCCATGGTGGTTCGATCCACCTGGCCGGTAAGGATATCACTTCCCTCAAGCAGAAATCTCGGCGTGAGCTCAGTCGTATTCTGCAGGTTGTGTTCCAGGATCCAAGCAGTTCTCTAAATCCATATATTACCGTAGGTACCACGATCGAAGAACCATTACGTGTGCATGGAATAAACAATCGTGAGGAATTAAACCAAAGGATAGCCAAAGCTTTGGGTCAAGTCGGGTTATCGCCGGATGTTGTAAGCCGCTATCCGGGACAGTTTTCCGGAGGCCAAAAACAGCGAATCGCTATTGCCAGGGCATTAATCATCAATCCGAAATTGATCATATGTGACGAGGTGGCAAGCGCACTTGATCTTTCGATCCAGGCACAGATCCTGAATTTGCTTGCCGATCTACAGAAAAGCTTTCAACTCAGTTACCTTTTCATATCCCACGATATTGCAGTTATCCGTTATATCTCAAATCAGGTTCTCGTCCTCTACCAGGGAAGGGTTATGGAAAGTGGAACTACCGCTGTTGTGATAAAAAATCCTTGTCACCCATATACCAGGGAGTTAATCGCATCATCACCGATTACCAACCCGAGGGCACAACGGAAGCAGAGAGATGAACGACAATGGGAACGCCCCTCTGGTGGGACATCCTTTACGGAAGAATTTAATGAGAATGGTTGTCCTTTTGCCCCACGTTGTCAATTCGCAATAGATATATGCACAACTGAACGTCCCCCATTAAAGGTTACGGATGACGGTGGTTTTACGGCCTGCCACCGTTATCCCGAGTGGCAGGCGTTACAAACATATGTATTGAAGAAGGAATAAATCATGGCCAAATTATTCAATCACGAGTGGAAGAAGGCGGAGATATTGCGCCGTGTCGGACAAATGGACCAATTGGCAGGCATCCGCTTTCTGGAGTCGGCGGATGGGAAAGCGCGCGGCTGCCGGATGCTGGAGGTGTGGACCGGATCAGGACTGCGATTCACTGTAAACGCTGAGCGTGCTTTGGACATATCCAGCTGTTTTTTTAAGGAACTGCCAATAGCCTGGCGTTCGCCAGCCGGAGATGTACATCCTGCATATTACGAGCCACAGGGGTTGGGCTGGTTGCGTTCATTTCCTGGAGGGTTACTGGCAACCTGCGGCCTGGATCAGTTTGGTTCGCCGTCCCAGGTTGGCGGCGCTGAATTCGGCCTACACGGGCGGATCAGTAACAGTCCCGCTTCACAGCTGAGCTACCGTACTTTCTGGACTGGCGATGAGTATGAATTGGAAATTATCGGTGAAACACGGCAGGCTACGGTTTTCGGGGAAAACCTGGTCATGCGCAGGCGGATAACAACTGCCCTTGGTTCGAAAAGCATTCATCTTGATGATGTGATCACAAATGAAGGTTTTGAGGCCGCCCCCCATATGCTGTTATATCACTTCAACCTTGGTTTTCCGCTGGTCAGCGAGCACACCCGTTTGCAGCTTCGTTCTGAGAAAACCCTGCCCCGCGATGCGGTAGCAGAAAGCGGGCTGGCAGAATGGGATCGTTTCCAATCACCCACGCAGGGTTTTCAAGAGCAGGTTTTCATCCACTATCCTGTGGCCGATGAAAAGGGAACTACCATTGTTGAATTGACCAATTTGCAGATGGGTTTTGGCCTACGCTGGACGTATAAAACCAATAATCTGCCCTATTTGATGGAATGGAAAATGATGGGCGAGGGCGCCTACGTGGTTGGCATCGAACCCGCCAACTGTAATGGGTTGGGAGGTCGTTCTGTTACAGCTGAAACAGGGCAACTTCCACTTCTTGAACCCGGTGAAAACCGCGCCTATCACATTGATCTGGAGATCATTTCCAAAAATTAAGGATAATGGCATGAGCAACAAACCATATCGCATGAGCGAATTAATTAATCCGGCCGATGGCCACAGCCTGTTGGTGGACACCAGCAAACGTCTGGTGCTGGGGACTCTTCCTGGATTGGAGCATTTTATCGAAGCGGTCAGCCCCTTGCTACCCTTACTAGATGGTATCGTCACGAGCCCAGGCCAAGCGCGCAAACTTGGGCCGCGTACCCGCCAGGATGCCGCTTTACTGATACGCAGTGATTGGACCAACGCCTTGCGCGGCACTGCCCCGCTGTTGTCATCGTAGGTCACCGGGCCGGTAGGGATCTGAAGAAACTTATCGCCATTCGCAAACAACACCTTGCCTTGTTTTGTGGTTCCTTTACTTGGCTTGATTGCGCAATTCCTAGCATAGCAGCCAATTTGCGGGTGGCTGAAGACGAAACCTTCTTGGTGGTCAATAACTTGGCTGCAGAAACTCAAGTCATTGACCTTGACTTGCCGCTAAGTGGCCTGGGGAGTGCGCAGGACATTCTGGGTGGTGAGGTTATCATTATTGGAAGTTCACGCTTCACTACTGTGTTGTACCCTTTTCAATATTCTTGGTTCAAGATTACCGCTAACAATTTTCCGGATGCGGGCAGAATATGAACAATGTGAATTAATTCATCACCTGTGATACGGTAATAAGAAAAATAAGTCGGGGAAACAAGCTAAGGGAGGATCACTAAAAAATGCCCCCTCCGCGTCTACAAGCGATGGGACCTCCCCCGCCGGGGAAACCGGTGGCCATTAGACCAGGTCCCACTCTGTATTCAGCGCGGCGTGCATCCACAAGCATATATGCCGGCAACTTTAGACCAGGTCTGCGCCTTCCTCGATCAACGGCCCGACCGCCATGCAGGAGACTTTTTTGATGAAATCACCGGTTACGGCCACCTCGGCAATGGCGATGTTCGCCGCGTGGCTCGTACCGAGATCATCTGCACGAGTAAGCTAAGATGTACCGGTTGGATCGATCCTTTCACCTGCTCATGTGTTGTTCAAAGAATCGCAGAACCGGGTCCACAGCTTCGGGCACGAGGAAGCGGTTATCCGCGCCTGCATGCGGGGCACCCTCTAATGCATGAAAGACAAGGTCCTTGGCAGGCAGGATGGCGGCGAGTTTTTCCGAAAATTCCTTGACCTGTGCGAAGGGGACCGCCGGATCGCGCGTGCCCTGCTGCAGGTAGACCGGGACGATCCCGTTTTCGATATACGTTGTTGGGTTGAACCGCCTGGTAACCTCTTCCGGGACCTTTTTGAAGCCCAATACATCCCTCTTCAAGTTTCGGAAGAGGAACCGTACCATCAGGCGCTCGAAGAGGCTGCCGGTATTCCCATAGGCGGTGAGATCGAGACCGGGGCACATGGCCGCCACGGCGCGGATGGGGATATCTTTGGCTGCCTTCAACTCATCCGGCAGGGGGATGCCCTTTTTACAGCCCGCCTGCAGGACCAGGTTGCCGCCTGCCGAGGTGCCCCACAGGAAGATGTTGTTCACATCCAGGCTTTTTTCTTTGCCATTCTTTTTAATCCTGAGCAGGGCGCGCATCAGGTCAAAGTAGTGCTCTGGGTAACGAACGGCGGGCGAAAGGCGTTAATTCACCGCCGTCACGGCAAAGCCCTGCTGCAGTCCATAGAATGTTGGACATAAGTGAAAATCGTGCTTGTCGCAGGCGGAAAACCCGCCGCCGTGCACCATGACGATGACCGGAAAAGGACCATCGCCTTTTTCCGGCAGGTAAATATCCAATTGCTGCAATGGATCATCGCCGTAAGGGATGTTTCGGTATTGGCGGGTGATGAAATCCGTTTTTGCCTGGGGAACCGGTTTTGAAAAATCGATCCATTCGGGGTTCAATCCTTTGATTTTGGCCATATTCTCCTGCCTTTCATCACTACAAGATTTTGTCGAATCATATCATTTAGTGATTATGGGCTATCAGCGGGCTCATGATTTCAATGCGAGATCGCCCTGGTTGCTTATGGAAGATCTCCTCTTCTTCAGGTCCTCGGAGATCTGCGGGTAGAGCCTTACAGCTACCCGGTTTTTCTTTCATCCTGATTATTACTCTGGATTTCTACTATATATTGGGGGTACACTTCGTTAAGTTGCTTGAACTTACACAGGATTGATCTAATAACAAAGTGGTCTACGATTATTTTCTGCACCGAATGTGGCTTACAATATGCCTCATTATCCAATCTAAGGAGAACCATAATGGAAATATTAGAGTATATTCGTCGTCAGAAAACCAGCATGCGTTCCACAGTGGACATGACCATGAGGGATATCACCATTGAGCAGTTTAACTGGGCACCACCTGGAACCATGAATACGATCAGTGCTACCTTCATTCACTTAACCAGCGTAGAGGATCACTTCATCCAAGGTATTCTTCAGGGAAAACCTCGTGTATGGGATGCTCAAGGATGGAGCGAGAAAACTGGGGTCAAAAAGACCCCTGGCATTGGTGAGAACTGGGATGAATTTAAGCACCTTCACTTGCAGCCTGCCAACTTGCTTGAATACCAGAAAGCCGTTTGGGCTGTCACGGATGCCTACATGTCCAACCTTACCGCAGAAGATCTGGATCGCAAGGTAATGCTTGGAAAGCGTGAGATGACGGCTGCCGAGCTGCTGATCATGGCAATCCACCAATCGCTCAGCCACGCCGGTGAAATTGCCGCGCTGAAAGGCATACAGGGCGCAAAAGGTTTACCCATCTAAAGAAGAAGGTTGAAACCCCTTCACTATTGAAAAGCGCTTGTATTTTTGCTAAGGGATTTAATCACATAACTGGAGTTCACGATATACGCCAATCAAACGAATAGCATTCCTTTCCAGCGGTGGCGACGCACAGACCATGAATGTGGTCGTTCGGGTCGTGGTGCGGGCAGCGTTGGATAAAGGGGTAGAAATTTACGAAATTTACGAATAATTCCAGGGATTGGTAGAGGGCGGTAACTGTATCCAAAAACGGCCTAGGATTCAATCGGCGGGGTTTTACGCCTCGGTAGAACCGCCATCTGAGCAACTTCTACCGTTTTGTTGAAGCTAGTAACCCCTATTGCATCAGCATCATTGCAATGACTCAAAGCAATATCATTCTTAATGCGATGCCAATCATTCGTGTTAACATCCCGACTTTAGTACCATTGAATATTGAAAAACCAAGAATGTCTCTCCCCATTTAGTCGAGTTATTTCTTGAGCTATTTCCAAAACCCAGCATCATCAAGCCATAAAGCATTTTGCGAGAATATGCATAATGGCACCCTTCCTTGTTTTTCTTAGAAAAAGTAGAAACAAGAGTGGAATATCGGGTTCTTAGCTATTTTTTGGATATCATAGGTTGATAATTAATACTGATTTTGTTCCCCTAGGATGAAAACATTTCTTGATATTTATTTTTGGGACCTTACAGCTACGAGTATGGAAGTGCTTTCGCTAAGATATGATTTCCTCATAAACAGGCCTTGTTTTCGGCCTTGTTTTCTTGTATATTATATAAAGTTCACCCATTTGTCCCCTTAGCCTCTGGTTTTTTGGCGACATAAGTCGCAAAAATAATTTAGGAGAAGTTCTTATGACAGAACCAGTCAAATTACCCTATTTACAAAAGGATGAAACCCGTGGTGATTATCAGGTTTGGATAGTGGATGGCGCATACATCCGGGGTCACATTGATGAAGAATTTACGAATTTCGGCCAGCACTACCGGTATTCTTACATTCCTGTGAAGGAATTCTGGATCGATAAAGAAGCCGAGCATGATGAGCGCAGATTCTTTATCGATCATTTGCTGGTGGAGCATGATCTCATGGCGAAAGGCGCAACCTATGCGGATGCCATCACCCAGGCTGACCATGTTGAACGTAAAGAAAGGCGGCGCGCGGGAGACGTTCGCAAGATTGAAAATCAAGGGAATAGGTTGCCTGATGCCAGCAAGGTTCACGAATCATTGTGGAAAAAATTGGAGAATGGTATCAGTGTGTGGATTGTGAATGGTCGGCTGGTCCGCAGTGCCTTTGATATTGATTTCACCGCCGGAGGTCATGATCACGTTTATGAATTCGTTCCGACGGGTGAGGTCTGGATTGACGATGCCATTGAAAAGGAAGAAAGGGGATTTGTTCTGTTGCACGAATTGCATGAAAGGAATCGCATGTCTGCCGGGATGCCATACAGTCAAGCACACAACGAATCAAGCAAGTTGGAATTCCATTGCCGCCACCATCCTGACGAATTGCACGATGCCCTGGCCGCCGAGGGGTGGGCTTGATTTCAGTTGGATTGAGTACTTCTTTATTTTCAGTGTGATAAATTGGGATAAAAAACTTCCGAGGGCAAACCCCGGAAGTTTTCGTTTTTAGATTGTCTGCGTTTCTGGTTTTCGGCGGAACCAGTTGCGCCATTCTCGGTTTTCCCACACCACCAGGATGGGGGAGGCGTTAAAGATCGATGAGTAAGTTCCACTGAACACACCGATCAATAGAATGACTACGAAATGACGGATGCTGATCCCACCAAAAAGGGCAAGAGCCAGCAGGGTGATCATGACCGTCAGCTGGGTATTGATCGAGCGGTCAAGAGTTTGCACGATCGAGTGGTTGACAATCGTCTCGTAATCGACCCTGCGGTAAAGGTTTGAGTTTTCCCGGATGCGGTCAAACACCACAATGGTATCGTGCACCGAGAAGCCGATCACGGTAAGCAGGGCGGTTAGGAACAGGGAATCAGCCTGCCATCCAAGTACGTGACCGATGATGGCTTCCATCCCAATTACAACCAATACATCATGCAGCATGGCAATTATTGCTGCTGCGCCGTATCGGAAAGCGTGTTGGACACCTCGGAACGCGATGGTAATGTAGATCAGAATTGCCAGTGCTGCCAGTGCTACCGCGCCGGCTGCCCGAATGGCAACTTCCTGACCGATTACCGCGCTTACTTGGGTGAAGTTGGTAATAACCACATCCTGTCCACCGCCGTATTGGTCTTTCAACGCAGCCACGATCTGGCTTTTCATGGTATCGTTCATCTCTTTGGAGCGGATCGAAAGCGAATCGCTCCCGACAGGTTGAACTACCGGGTTGGAGATATCCACTTGTGCAGTGGACAAGCTGTTATACAAGTTGGCTACGTTGGTTATGCTGGGTGGTTGTCCCGATGCGAACTGGACTTCAAGCAGGCTGCCGCCGGTAAAGTCGATCCCCAATGGGAGTCCCCAGAGTATTAATGCAATGATCCCTGGAATAATGACCAGCAGGGAGATGCCGAAGTAGAGGTAACGATATTTGATGATTTTCATCGCGGGTTCTCCTAAATACCGAACCAGCGGGGATGTTCGGTGGATTTGATGGTATCCAGCACAACATGCAGGAATGTGCGGCTGACAATGATTGCCGTAAACAGGCTGATTAATACACCTAGTGCAAGTGTTAAAGCGAAGCCCTTAACCACACTGGCTCCGAATGTGCTGCCAAACCAGAAAAGGATGATGCAGGTGATTAGGGTGGAGGAGTTCGAGTCCCGGATCGATGGCCACGCTCGTTTCCAACCCAGGTCGATGGCTTGCCGCAGCGTTCGACCTGCCCGCAGCTCCTCTTTCAACCGTTCGAAGATCAGGATGTTCGCATCCACTGCCATTCCGATACTTAAAATGAAACCAGCAATACCGGAAAGAGTCAGGACGACTGGGATGAGTTTGTAGAGCATCAGGCAGATTAAGGTGAATGAAACCAGGGCTACATCTGCAATAAGGCCAGGCAGCCGGTAGTAGACACCCATGAAAACGACCACCACTAACAGACCGATGATGCCGGCGATCAAACTCCGGCGAACGGATTCTGCACCCAGCGTCGGGCCTACAGAAAGACTTTCGACAACTTTAACCGGGATTGGAAGTGAACCGTATCGAAGTTGGATCGCAAGCGTATTGGCGCTGTCTTGCGTAAAGCTGCCCTGGATAATTCCCTGCCCGCCGCTGATTTTGTTGCTGATGGTTGGTACCGAGATCACCCGCTTATCCAAAACGATCGCCAGGTATTGGTTGATATGGCTGCCGGTAAAGTCGGCAAACAACGTCGAAGAATCAGATTTCAAAGTGAAAGCGATGACGAATCCGCTCAACTGCCCGGCTTGCACGTTGACCGAGCTGAGCGCTGCTCCGGTCATGACCGTGTGATAGATTGTGGGTGCGGGGGTTGCAGTTGGGCTCGGGGTTATGGCCGGGTTGGTGGTGGCGGTTGCTGCAGTAGTGGCCGTTGCGCTTGGGGTATCGGTGGGGGACGTGGATGTCCCGGAGGGTGTCCCGGTGGTTGTTGTGGATGAAGTGGAAGTGCCGTAGTCGGTCTCGATGATCGTTCCAGATGCAACCGGGGTTGTACCCATATCCACGAACTCGAGCAACCCGGTCTGTTGTAATGAGGCAATGACCTGTGCTGGGTCTTGCAACCCTGGGAACTCGGCGACGATGCGTCGTGGCGGTGCAACTTGCATGACTACTTCGCTTACGCCCAGCGCATTGGCGCGGCTTTCCAGGATCTGCCGGGTGACATTTAAGTCGTCACTGCTGACCGTTGCGTTGGCTGGTAGGTCTGCTTCCAGGAGCACTTGCAAACCGCCGCGCAGATCCAACCCGAGCTGGATATCTACATTCCGGTCAATCAGGCTTGATTGGGAGTTGAAAGGATTGGGAATAGTGATTTGCTTGCTTGCATCCACCCAAATTGCCAGTGCAATCAAAGGGATGATGAGGAAGAGCCAGTTGTATTGGCGACGATTCATAAAACGCTTCTCCATTCATAAAAATGCCAGCCTTTGGCTGGCGGCGGAGGTGATTATACTCCGATTGGTAGGTCATGGGTAGGGGAGTCCTCATTCGACCGGTTTTACCGGTGTTCGACTGCTTAGAAATCCCAGCACGAGGTCCAATACTTCACTTATCCCGAGTGGATCGGTGTTCACGACCAGGTCGGCATGTTCGTGGGCATGTTTAAGCCGTCTTTGTTGTTCCTCCCATTCTGATTCGGTCCAATTCAACTTGCGTCGCTTCCCGCCCACCTGGCAGGATGCCTGTAAAAAGATCAAAACATCAGGTTTAGTAATTCGCAGCCACATATCCTGAACATAAGAATGCTCCTGCACTACCGCCCGTGCCCGGAACCCCCTGCTGCGCAGACCTTCAGCCAGGGTTGTTTTTCCCGCTCCACAAGGACCGACAATCCCAATGAGTTGAGCCTGTTTGTTTTTGTTCCCCGGTTCCGTTGGGTCGATCATTTTTCTCGGTAATTAGCTTGGCCCTTTAGTCCCCTCACCTCTATGCTTGTGATCCCGTAATCGGGCAGCGCAGAGGTGGGAGTTGGTTTTTTGGAGTCCTGGTCGTATTATTTATGAACCAGGCTCCGGACATCAATATGAGGAATTTTCCGACAATAATGCTTAATCTGTGTTGATCGGTAATCGGACCGTCATTCGGCGAACATTGTCCCCCCGTCGTTTCAACACCTTTAGGACTACCACGCTGATGTCATCTGTGGGACGACCTTCATCCAGGTTCACCGCTTCTGCCAGGAGCGTATCTGCGATCGCTTGT
>Ga0209638_1000133_pt1 | contig 47768 bp, 46 predicted proteins | sample BarGraNGADG00211_FD_184490 | JGI IMG/M metagenome (GOLD analysis project Ga0209638, IMG submission 184490) | Arctic peat soil microbial communities from Barrow, Alaska - Barrow Graham LP Ref core NGADG0002-211 (SPAdes) (version 2) | ecosystem: Environmental > Terrestrial > Soil > Wetlands > Peat... | reverse complement strand
TGATCGGCCATCTCGGCGCGGGTGAGCTCTTTGGTGCGCCGCCGAGCCTCGGCGCGTGACGTGTTCTTGGCGCGAGCCAATGCGGACTCCTGTTCTTGGGATGCGGCGATCGCATCGTAGCGCAAGCGCACCAAGCCACGATGCGGCGCCGCCGATTGAGTCGGCGTTGAGCGACAGATAAGCGAGCGCTAAGGGCCGTCGCCGACACTTCAGCTCCCGCCATTCCGCCGCGCAGCAAGGGCGGATGGTCATGTCGATGGCGACGCGCAGGTTCCTGCACTTCTTCTTCCTGTTCACGTTGTGCACAGTCCTGTTCGCCGGGGGCGCGGCTCGCTCCGCGACACCGCGCGTGGCGTCGCTCGATGCCGTGCCGCTGGCGGCCGTTTCGTGGCCGCCGTCGACTGGGCTGCTCGTGTCGGAGCTCGTGACCGGTGGCTCCAGCGCGTCGGACGAGTTCATCGAGCTCTACAACGCGTCCGCGGCGACGCTCGATCTGGGCGGCCTGGAACTCGTCTACGTGACTTCCACGGGTGGCACCGTCACCAAGAAGCAGTCATGGACCGCGCTGGCAGTGCCGGCCCACCACCATGTCCTGATCGCGAACTCGTCCGGTGCTTGGGCGGCCGGTGCCGATGGGCTGTACAGCGGCGGCCTGTCGGCGACGGGCGGCGCCATCGCGCTGCGCAAGACTGACGGCACGGTCATCGACTCGCTCAGCTGGGGTGATGCGACCAACAGCTTCGTCGAGAGCACGGCAGGCGCCGCGCCACCCGCATCGGCCAGCCTCGAGCGGCGGCCAGGCGGCGCGGCGGGCAATGCCACGGACAGCAATGTGAACTCGGCCGATGCGCAGGTCCGGACCGCGCCGGTGGCCCAGAACCTCGCGGCGGATCCGGTTCCGGCGTTGACGGGTTCGCCCTCGCCGTCGATCACGGCCAGCCCATCGCTACCGCCGACGGCGACGCCCGTGCCGACGCCATCAGTCGCGGCCACGCCGACCGCTGAGCCGACGCAGACTCCGGAATCGACCCCGCCGTGCACACCCCCAAGCGACACGCCCAGCCCCGAACCGACGATCGAGGTAACGCCTGCGCCGACCGCGTCCCCAACTCCCGAGCCGACAGCGCCGCCGGCGACGCCCACGCCCGACGCGAGCGCAAGCCCTGATGCCACTTCGACGCCGCCACCGACCGAGACGCCGGAGGTGACGCCCACTCCATCGCCCACTCCATCACCCACTCCATCGCCCCTGCCCACACCCACTCCCACGGCGACGATCCCGCCGATCAGCGTTGTCCGTGCCTCCGCGCTTGGCGCGGCAGTCAGCGTTCGGGGCATTGTGACGGTGCCGTTCGGGCTGCTCGACAGCGGGCAACTCACATATTTGCAGGACCAGACAGCGGGCATCGCGCTCTCGTTCGTTGGTTTCGCGCCCGCCGCCGCGCAGCTTGGGCAGGATCTCGCCGCCCAGGGGACGCTGGCGAACGAGAATGGCGAGCTGACGATCCTCGTCAACTCACCGTCGGACGTTGGCACAACCGCGGGCGACCCAATTCCCGGCACCACGACGTTGGCCACGGCGCTCGCGTGTGAGCCGTTCGAGTCGCAGCTGATCAGCGTCGAGGGCACGCTCGTGACGGCGCCCGGATCGACTGAGGACGGCCTCGTGACGGTCGTCGACGACGGAACCGCGCCGCTCCCCGTCCTCGCGCCGCCAGCGTCCGACATCGCAATCGGCGACCTGGCGCTTGGGGCGCGCGTCGGCCTCACCGGCGTGCTGACCCAGGTATCCGAGGACCCGCCCATCTATCGGCTCGTGCTCCGCTCGCCCGACGACCTTGTCGAGATAGCGCCGCCACCTTCTCCGTCGCCGACGGCAATGCCAACGCCGACACCGACACCGACACCGACGCCGACGCCAACGCCAACGCCCACCGCGACACCGACGGCGATCCCGACCCTGGCGCCCGAGTCAATCGCGAGCGCACGGCTTCAGCCGATCGGCGCGTCCGTCAACGTCGTCGGCGTGATCACGGTCGCGCCGGGCATCCTCCTCGGCGACAACGTCATCGCCATCGAGGACGGCACCGGCGGGATCTATGTCCGGCTGCCGGATCCAACCCTGCCGGGGCTCGTCCCGGGGGCTGTGATCGAGGCGGCCGGCACGCTCGCCGCGCCATACGGCAACCTCGAACTGCGTCCGGCGGCGAGCGCGCTGCAAGTCATCAGCAGCGGACCGCTTCCGCCGCCCGTGACAGTCACGATGTCCCAGTTGGGTGAGGCCACGGAGGGCCTGCTGGTGCGCTCGAGTGGCACGGTCGAGTCGATCGAATCCGGCTCGGGCACGCTGACGCTCCTGATGACGGACTCGAGCGGCGAAGGGCGCGTCTTCTTCCACGCTCCGCTTGGCGTGGCGAAGACCGACTATCAAGTCGGCGAGCGGCTCCAGGTCACGGGCTTGGCCGGCGACCGCCTGTCGCTCTACCGGATCTGGCCGCGCTCGCGCGACGACGTCGTTGTGCTTGCCCCGCCGCCTACTCCAACGCCGCGACCAACCGCGACGCCCAGCCCAACACCACGGCCGACTGTATCGCCGTCACCTCGACCCACACCCAGTCCAACTCCGCGGCCGACGCCGCGGCCGACCGTTTCACCGACGCCCCGGCCGTCGCTCTCTGCAACGGCCGCTCCCGTGGTGACGATCGCCGAGGCGCTCAAGCGCCAGGGCCAGACAGTCACGGTCGAAGGGACGGTGACGACCAAGCCCGGCCTGCTCGACAGCGCCGGCGATCGGGTGACGATCCAGGATTCGAGCGCCGCAATACTGCTCCGGCTGCCCGCGAAGGCCAGCGCGTCTGTCGGTCAGCGCGTGCGCGTCACGGGTGCCGTGGCAACGTATTACGGGGCGCCGCAGGTAGCCGCGACGGTGTTCGTGTCCCTCGGCCAGGGCTCTGCCGGCGCAACGGCCGTGGGCTCGGCGCCCCTGGCCGGCGCGCTCGAGTGGCGGCTCGTGGTGGTCACCGGGACGGTGGCCTCGGTCACGCACGACGGGGACTCGTGGCATGCCGAGCTCACGGTCTCGGGCGGCACGATCCCCATCACCGGGCTGGCCAGCAGCGGCATTGGATCGACCACGCTGCAGACCGGTCGCCAGGCGACGGTCACCGGAGTAGTCAAGCGTGCCTACCCGACCTCGACCGACCAGCGTTTCAGCGTTGTGCCGCGCTCCGCGGCCGATATCAAGCTCGGTTCAAGCTCGCCAAGCCCGCGCCCGTCAGCGTCGTTCTCTCCGAAGCCGATCGGGTCGGGGCCAATCGCCACGGCCAAACCAAGCCCCGGTCTGGGGGGACCGGGGCCGGTGGACTCGGTGCTCGGCGGAGGCTCCGGCGCATCGAGTCAGACGGTCGGCCAGGTCATCGCCATTTCAGCATTGACGGAGCACATCGGACAGCAAGTTCGCATCGGTGGAACGGTGCGCGGCATCGTCGGCGATATCGTCACGGTCGACGACGGTACCGGGCAGGCCGCCGTTCGCCTGGACGGTGATGCGGCCGCGCTCGCCGGTCAGCTTCAGCCAAGCGAGCTGGTCAACGTCAGCGGAATAGTCGAGCGAACGGCGGCCGGTGGCATCGAAGTTGTCGCCACGGCTGCAACGGATGTGGCCAGCATGCCATTGCCGGGGAGCGCCGTCGCAACGGCAGTGGTCGAGGCGTCCAGCTTCGGCCAGCCGGTCGGCGCGAGCGACTCTTCGACTGATTTCGCCACGACGGGCAGTGATTCGCGCGCGCCGATCGTTGCCGCTGTCGTCCTCCTGGGCCTCGCGTCGATGGGCTTGCTCGCCTTCGCGTTTGCCGGCCGCGACCGGCGCGCGCGTGCCCGCAAGACCGCTAACGGGATCATCGCGGCCATTCGCCAACGACTCGCCCGTGCCAAGACAGCCCTCAACCACGGTTGACGCTAAGCGCGGCGTGACCCTATCGTCTCGGCGCGCCCATTCGGGCGCGCCGAGAAGGAGACCAAGTGCCCGACGCGGACCGTCGCGTTGCGATCCCGGCTACTGAGCGCCAGTACCACATCGATGCTGGCCCGGGCGACATAGCCGAGTACATCCTGTTGCCCGGCGACCAGGATCGGACGACGAAGGTCGCGGCACTCTTCGACACCATCGAGTACGAGAACCGACACCGCGAGTTCGCGACGGCAACGGGCACCTACAAGGGCCGGCGTGTCTCATGTGTCTCGACCGGCATCGGCACGGACAACGTCGAGATCGTCGTCGCCGAGATTCTGGCCATCACGAAGCACCCCACCTTCATTCGCATCGGCTCGTGCGGCGTCCTTCGGGACGACATTCAAATCGGCGACCTGGTAATCAGCACCGGCTCCGTCCGGCTCGAGGGGACGACGAAGTTCTACGTCCACGACGGCTATCCCGCGGTCGCCGACTACGTCGCCGTAAGTGCCCTGGTCGAGGCGGCGCACCGGCTGAATCATCGGGCTCATGTCGGGCTCACGGCAACGTCGCCGAGCTTTTACGGTGGCCAAGGACGGCCCATTCCGCAGCTGCCGATCCGTTTTCCGGACCTGGCTGACGAGATGAAACGCCAGGGCGTCACCAACTTCGAGATGGAGGCATCGGCGCTGCTCGTGCTCGCGGCCCTTGCAGGATGCCGCGCAGGCGTCGTCTGTACCGCGTACGCTCAGCGCGTGCAAGGCGTGTTCGCCGACGAAGGTCAACGCCGAAGCGGCGAACAAGCGTGCATTGAGACTGGCCTGGAGGCGTTGCGCCTGCTGGCCGAGATGGATGATGCGGTCCAAAAGGATGGAACCTTGTACTGGCGGCCCTCACTGTGGCCTTCAGTCATGGCATCCTGAGCAGGGGACGCGCAGAGTCGGGCGAGTGTCCCGGCCGAACGTTGTGCAAATTGCAGATAAAGGAGGACAGGTGGCTGAAGCCTACTGCGTGCGGGACAAGATGAAGGTCGAGATCCAGAACCCGCAGAAGATCACGATGAAGAACGGCAAGCCCGCCATGAAGGGCACTTGCCCCAAGTGCGGGAACAGCGTCTTCCGCATCGGCGCCTGACCCGCTCCTGACCAGAGAGGGAGGCAAGGGGTCCCGGCACTGCCGGGGCCCCTTTTCCGATTCAGTGACGGTTCAGTGACGTCACCAGGTCCGGCCGACCGACCGGTCCTTGCCCTGGACCTCGGCGGCACGCAGCTGCGAACCGCCCTGGTGCTGCCCGACGGAAGGCTCGTCGCACGGCGCGCCGAGCGCACGCCGACCGACGGACCGGCAATGGTCGAGGCCGCCGGCCGCGCATTAGGCACGGCCAGCGCAGAGGCAGCGAGCGCAGGTGTCGGCGCGCCGCAGGCCCTGGGCATCTCTGCGCCGGGACCGCTCGATCCGGCCACGGGCGTGCTCATCGATCCACCCAATCTCGACCGCCGGCTGTGGGGTTTCCCACTCGCCACGACCCTTGGCCAGGCGCTCGCCGTCGACGCGTACCTGGAACGCGACACTCAGGTCGCGGCCCTGGCGGAGGGTCAGTTCGGCGCGGCGCGCGGCATTGCCGACTATGTCTACCTGACCGTCTCAACCGGCATTGGAGGCGGAGTCGTGATAGGGGGCCGCCTGATGCGCGGCCCGGACCTGCTCGCGGGTGAGCTGGGCCATCTCACGATCGACCTTGACGGTCCGCTTTGTGGCTGCGGCGCGCGCGGCCACCTCGAGGCGATCAGCAGCGGCACCGGGATCGCGCGCGCCGCCCGCGAACGCGGCCTCGGCGACATCTCCGCCGCGCGCGTCGCGGCCCTCGAGGACGCAGGCGACGAAACAGCCCACCAGATCATGGAATACGCGCGACGAGCGTTCGCGGCGGCCCTTGTCACCATCGTCGACCTGTTCAATCCGACACGCGTCGTCGTCGGCGGCGGGATCGCGATCGGCCAGGGCGAGCGGCTGCTGAGACCCGCGCGCGATGCCGTGGAGAGGCTGGCTTTTCGCCGCCAGGCCGCGCGCGTCGACATCGTTCCCGCGCTGCTAGGCGACGATGTAGGGCTGGTTGGTGCGCTGTCTCTGGTCCGACTTGCCCGCGTGGGCGAAGATAGAGACCGAAGAATGGCGTAGCGGTCGCGGGCCAAGTGGCACTTCCGAGCCGGGCGGCCGGACCGCACGATCGACTCGAAGCAATCAAAAGACGACATCGCCAACTCCCAAGTGGTCGAGTCGCGCCAACGCCCGCTGCGCGCGGGTAGATCGGAGGAACTCCGCAATGGCAGTCCGGGTGGGCATCAACGGCTTCGGGCGCATCGGGCGCCAGTCGCTGAAGGCCATCATCGAGCGCACCTCGAACCTCGAAGTGGTCGCGATCAACGACCTCGTCGACACCGAGATGAACGCGCTGCTGTTCCGCTACGACTCGACCTACGGCCGTTATCCCGGCACTGTCGAGCACACCGATGACTCGCTCATCGTCGATGGCCGCGAGATCAAGGTGCTCAAGGAGAAGGACCCCGCCGCGATCAAGTGGGGTGACCTGGGCGTCGACATCGTCATCGAGTCGACCGGCCTGTTCACAGACGCCGAAAAGGCGCGCGCCCATCTCGAGGGTGGCGCAAAGAAGGTCATCATCTCCGCCCCGGCCAAGCACGAGGATGTGACCGTCGTGCTCGGCGTCAACCAGGAGATGTACGACCCCGACAAGCACGCGATCATCAGCAACGCGAGCTGCACCACGAACTGCCTCGCCCCGGTGGCGAAGGTCGTGCAGGACAACTTCGGCATCGTGCGCGGCCTGATGAACACGATCCACTCGTACACCAACGACCAGCGTGTGCTTGATGTCGCGCACAAGGATCCGCGCCGCGCGCGGTCCGCGGGCCAGAACATCATCCCCACGACGACCGGCGCCGCGCGCGCCCTCGCCCTGGTCATTCCCGAGCTCAAGGGCAAGTTCGACGGCTTCAGCCTGCGCGTGCCAACGCCCACGGTCAGCGTCGTCGACCTCACCGCGCAGCTCGAGAAGGAAGTCACCGCCGAGCAGCTCAACGACGCGTTCCGCGCCGCCGCGAGCGGCCGGATGCAGGGCATCCTGGGCGTCACCGACGAGCCGCTCGTGTCGATGGACTTCAAGGGCGACAGCCGCTCGTCGATCGTCGACGGCAGGTCGACGATGGTCCTCGGCAACCTCGTCAAGATCATCGCCTGGTACGACAACGAGTGGGGCTACAGCTGCCGCATCGCCGATCTGACGGCGTACGTCGCCGACCGGCTGCCGTCACGCGCTCGCCAGATGGAGACCGCCAGCGCGGCCTGATCCTGGGTTCCTCAGAAGCGCGCTCCCGCCGCCCGCGGGCGGCGGGAGCGCGCGTAACTCGCCACTCGCATTTGAGAGAAAAGCCATGGAAAAGATGACCATCCGGGATTTCGATCCCCAGGGCAAGCGCGTCCTCGTGCGCGTCGACTTCAACGTCCCGATCGAGGACGGCAAGGTCAAGGACGACTCGCGCATTCGCGCCGCCGTGCCCACGATCAAGTACCTGCTCGACCACGGCGCCGCCGTAATCCTGATGAGCCACCTCGGCCGGCCCAAGGGCAAGGTCGTCGAGTCGTTCCGCCTGCGCCCGGTGGCGCTGTGGCTGAGCGGCCTGCTCAAGATGCCCGTCCCGATCACCGGCGACCCGCTCGGTGTCGGTACCCGCGACGCCGTCGCCCGGCTCAAGCCGGGCCAGCTGTTGATGCTCGAGAACCTGCGCTTCCACCCGCAGGAAGAAGCAAACGACGACGAGTACGCGAAGACACTGGCGAGCTACGGCGACGTCTACGTCAACGACGCGTTCGGCACGGCGCATCGCGCGCACGCTTCGACCGTTGGCGTGACCAAGTACCTGCCGGCTTACGCAGGCCTGCTCATGGAGCGCGAGATCGAGGCCCTGTCGAAGCTGCTCGAGAACGTCGAGCATCCCTTCGCGGCCATCATCGGCGGCGCCAAGGTGAGCGGCAAGCTGGGCGTGCTGAACCACCTCATGGGTCTGTGCGACTCGTTCCTGATCGGTGGCGGGATGGCTAACACCTTCCTCGTCGCGCAGGGCAATGGCGTGGGCAAGAGCCTGCTCGAGAAGGACCTGGTCGACGAGGCCAAGAGCATCCTCCAGACCGCATCCGACAAGGGCGTCGAGTTCCTGCTGCCGACCGACGTCGTCGTGGCCAAGGAGGTCACGCGCGGCGCGGAGCACAAGATCGTGTCGGTCAACAAGATCCCGAACTCGTGGTCGGTGGTCGATATCGGCCCGCAGTCGATCGAGACCTTCCGACAGGCGCTCCAGCCGGCGCGGACGATCTTCTGGAATGGACCGCTGGGCGTGTTCGAGGTGCCGACGTTTGGTGACGGCACGCGTGCAATCGCGCGCGAACTTGCGCGGCTCGCCGAGGAAGGCGTGACCGTGGTCGTGGGCGGCGGCGATTCAGTCGCTGCTGTCGAGGAGCTGGGATTGACTTCGAAGATGACTCATATCTCGACCGGAGGCGGTGCCTCGCTCGAGTTCCTGGAAGGTATCGAGCTGCCCGGCATCGCCGTTCTGCTCGACAAGGCGCCGGTTGCGGCGGGTGCGCGATGACCACCATCGAGTTCGTCGACGCGCACGAGATCCTCGACTCGCGGGGCAACCCGACGCTCGAGGCAGTCGTCGCCCTTGACTCCGGCGCGGTTGGCCGCGCGGCAGTTCCGTCCGGCGCATCGACCGGTGCGCATGAGGCAGTCGAGCTGCGTGACGGCGAAAAGGACCGTTACGGCGGCAAGGGCGTGCGCCAGGCAGTGGCCAACGTCACCGAGATCATCGCCCCGGCGCTGATCGGCGAGGACGCCTCCGAGCAGGCGCTCGTCGACCAGCTCCTGATCGACCTCGACGGCACGCCGAACAAGGCCAAGCTTGGCGCCAATGCCATCCTCGGCGTCTCGCTTGCGTGTGCCCACGCCACGGCCGCGGCATATGGCCTGCCGCTGTACCGCTACCTGGGCGGCATACGCTCGAACACTCTGCCCGTGCCGCAGTTCAACATCCTCAACGGCGGCAAGCACGCGGCGGATTCGACCGACTTCCAGGAGTTCATGGTCATGCCCATCGGGGCACCGACCTTCAGCGAGGCCTTGCGCGCTGGGTCGGAGATCTTCCACGCGCTCAAGAAGTCGCTCCACGATCAGGGCTTTGCCACGGGCCAGGGCGACGAGGGCGGCTTCGCGCCGTCACTCAAGTCGAACCAGGCCGCCATCGAGGCCGTGCTCAAGGCGATCGAGCTGGCCGGCTACCACCCCGGCGAGGACGTCGCCATCGCCCTCGACCCGGCCGTCAGCGAGCTGGTCGATCTCGACACGCCCGCCGACTCGAACGGCGAGCTGACCTACCGGCTGGCCAAGGAAGGCCGCGCCCTGAAGACGGGCGAGCTGATCTCGTTCTGGGAAGACTGGATCACGCGCTACCCGATCGTCTCGCTCGAGGACGGTCTCGCCGAGGACGACTGGGCCGGCTGGCACACGCTGACGCAGCGGCTCGGGAAGAAGGTCCAGCTCGTCGGCGACGACCTGCTGGTGACCAACCCCGAGCGGGTGCGACGGGCGATCGAGGAAGAATCGGTCAACGCCGTGCTGATCAAGCTCAACCAGATCGGCACGCTGACTGAGACGCTGACAGTCGTCGATATGACCTTGCGTGCCGGCTGGGGCGCCGTCATCAGCCATCGCAGCGGCGAGACCGAGGACACGACGATCGCCGACTTTGCGGTGGCGACCGGCGTCGGCCAACTGAAGTGCGGCGCGCCGTCGCGGTCGGAGAGGGTGGCCAAGTACAACCGCCTGCTTCGGATCGAGGCGGAGCTCGGCGCGGCGGCGGTCTTCCCGGGCGCGGAGGCGCTCGCGCACTCGCATTGACGCGCCAGGCGCTAGGCTCGGAGCCGTGCGCCGCGTAATCGATCAAGGGGCAGTCTTCGGCGGCTGGGTGGGCGTCGGCATGGCGCTCGTGCTGGCGATTGCCTTCGAGCTGATCATCCCGGTCCAGACGCTGGTGTTCATGCTGGCGCCGCTGATGGGCGTGCTCATCGGCGTCTACGCGAACGTGCGCTCCGAGCGCTGGCGGCCGCGCGGCCGCGTGCTCATGAATGCCGCCTATGCATCGCTGGTCACGGGCATTGCCGTCGCGCTGCTCTACGTCATCCTGCGTCTCGTGTTCATCTACGGCGACACCGGCGCCATGCCCGATGGTTCAACGCTGACGTGTCACACCGGTCCGGACTGCATCTACCAGCGCTACGTCCAGGCCGGCCAGGCCAGCGATCTCGCGCCGCTGGGCATCAACGACGGGAAGTCGCTCGAGGCAGCGGCATGGCACGAGCTGAGCATCTTCGGCGTCGGCCTGATCGTGATCACCGTCGCCGGTGGCCTCGCGGGCGGCGTCATCCGCACGTTCTCGTCACCGCCGAAGTCACAGCCACTGCCGGTCCCGCCATCAGGCGCGCGCCCGCGTCCGCAGGGCTCCGTCTAGATCGATCCAGAGGCACGCCGAATGGAGACGGACGCAGATGCAATACGACAAGCTCGAGCTATCTGCAGGCGATGACCAGCTGATAGTCGTGTTCGTCAACCAGGACACGTCTCAGATGGTCGATCCATCGGCCTTCGCCCAGGCACTGGCCGATGACGCTACGGCCAGGCGTCCAAACGGCTGGCGACTGGTCTCAATCGGCTCCGTGCCCATGCGCCAGGCGGGCACCGCCGGCAATGTCTTGTTCCAGTCAGGCGGCCAGTTCGAAACCCAGGCTGGGCTCATCGCGCTCTACGTCGCCGAACCGCCGAGGTAGCGCCATTTCGAAAGGAAAAGCCGCCGGGCGGATGCCCGGCGGCATTTTGGTGCGAGAGTTGAGTTAGCTCTTCTTCGTCGTTGACTTGCCGCTCGACTTCGTGCTCGCGGCCTTGGCCGGCGTCGACTTGGTCGCGGCCGGCTTCTTGGTTGTCGTCTTGGCGGCCGCGGCCTTGGTGGTCGTCTTGGCCGCCGCGGCCTTCTTCGCGGGTGCCTTGGCCGCCTTCGCCGCCGGGGCTGCGGCCTTGGTCGCCTTGGCGGCCGCAGGCCGCTTCGTCGCCGGAGCCTTGGCGGCCTTGGCGGCCTTGGCGGCCTTGGTGGTCGTCTTGGCCGCCGGCGCAGCCACGGCTGTGGTCGCCGCCACTTCTGGAGCCTGTGCCTCGGCGGTGTCCGAGCGCGACGTCCGGGCGAGCGCGGCGCGGGCCTTGCCGGCAGCGGTCTGCGCGCCCTTGGCCTTGGTTGCGCGTGAGGCGGCGATGCGTGCCTTGGCCTGCTTGGCCGCCGCGGCCTTGCCGACCTGGCGGGCGCTCTTGGCCGCGGCGGGGACGCCGTCGCCGGCGAGCGCCGCGTTGACCTTGAGCATCAGCCGGCTCTTGCGCCGATCGGCCGCGTTCTTGTGAATTGCACCGATCTTGGCTGCCCTGTCGAGTGCCGAAACGGCGCGCTGAACGGCCGCCTGGACATCCTCGGCAGTGCCGGTGGCGACGGTGCTGATGTCAGTCGCGGCAAGAAGCGCCTTGGAGACGAGCGTCTTGGCCGCCGTGCGCCGCGGCTGGTTGATGGCGCGCTTGCGCTGCGTCTGGCGGACGCGCTTGATGGCCGATGGCGTTCGGGCGCCGGTCCAGCCGCGCGGTGAGTGAGCCAAGTCGAAACCTCAGAGTGACAGTCTTTGTGACGCGCCGGAGGGCGCTGGGCGCGCACGTGGCGCGACGAGTGATGGTAGCACTGGCCGCCGGATCTCCGGCTCCGGCGGCCAGTCGCCGTCCGCCCCTATGCTCCACGCGTGCCGATCCCCCAGGCGCGCCTGCGCAACTTCTCCATCATCGCCCATGTCGACCACGGCAAGTCGACTCTCGCCGACCGCCTCATCGAGCTGACGCACACGATCGAAGCGCGCCAGATGCAGAACCAGGTCCTCGATTCGATGGACCTCGAGCGCGAGCATGGCATCACGATCAAGGCGCGCGCCGTGCGCCTCGAATACGACGCACAGGACGGCGCGCGCTACGCGCTTAACCTGATCGACACGCCCGGCCACGTCGACTTCAGCTACGAGGTCAGCCGCAGCCTCCAGGCGTGCGAGGGCGCGATCCTCGTCGTCGACGCCGCGCAGGGCATCGAGGCCCAGACGCTGGCCAACGTCCACCTCGCCCTCGCCCAGGGCCTCGTGATCATCCCGGTCATCAACAAGATCGACCTGCCCTCGGCGCAGCCCGACGCCGTCATCGAAGACCTCGAATCTGTGCTCGCCATCCCGCGCGAGGAGGTGCTCCTCGTGTCGGCCAAGGAGGGCACCGGCGTGCCCGAGCTGCTCGAGGCGATCGTCGCGCGCGTCCCGGCGCCGAAGGGCGATCGCGACGCGCCGCTCGAGGGCCTGATCTTCGACTCGCACTACGACCCGTACAAGGGCGTCGTGGCGTACGTCCGCCTCTTCAACGGCCGCCTCGGCCAGCACGAGCTGGCGCGCCTGATGGCGTCGGGCGCAGAGAGTGAGATCCTCGAGATCGGCGTCTTCCGGCCGCAGCTCGTGCCCGTTATGGAGCTCGGCCCGGGCGAGGTGGGCTACGTCGCCACCGGCCTCAAGAGCGTCCGAGACTGCCAGGTCGGCGACACGATGACCAGCGCCGCGCGCCCGGCGCCGCACCCGCTGCCGGGCTACAAGCAGGCCAAGCCACTCGTCTTCGCGGGCCTGTATCCGATCGTCGGCCAGGACTTCCCGGACCTGCGCGAGGCGCTCGAGAAGCTCCACCTGAACGACGCCTCGATCAGCTTCGAGCCGGAGAACTCCATCGCGCTGGGCACCGGCTTCCGCGTCGGCTTCCTGGGCCTGTTGCACATGGAGATCGTTCAGGAGCGTCTGGAGCGCGAGTTCGACCTCGACCTCATCGCGTCCGCCCCGTCGGTCGAATACCGGGTCAAGCTGACCAATAACCGCGGCGAGGTGGCGGTCGACAACCCGGCCCAGCTGCCGCCGATCGTCGAGATCGAGTCGGTCTCCGAGCCGTGGGTCAAGGTCAGCGTGATCACGCCCAGCCAGTACATTGGCACGCTCATCGAGCTCGCGACTAACCGGCGCGGCACTTTCGGGACCATGGAGTACCTCGACGCGGATCGCGTGATGCTGAGCTTCGAGCTGCCACTGGCCGAGGTGATCGTCGACTTCTACGATCAGCTCAAGAGCCGCAGCCAGGGTTACGCGTCGATGGATTACGAGGAGATCGGCTACCGCGAGGGCGACCTGGTGCGGCTCGACGTGCTCGTTGCGGGCGAGCCCGTGGACGCCCTGTCGCTGATCCTGCATCGCTCGCGTGCCCAGGCCGACGGTCGGACGCTCGTCGACCGGCTCAAGGAGCTGATCCCGCGCCAGATGTTCGAGGTCCCGGTACAAGCGGCCATTGGCTCCAACGTCATTGCCCGTGAGACCATCCGCGCGATGCGCAAGAACGTGCTCGCCAAGTGCTACGGCGGCGACATCACGCGCAAGCGCAAGCTGCTCGAGAAGCAGAAGGCCGGCAAGTCGCGCATGAAGCGCGTCGGCAGCGTCGAGATACCGCAGGAGGCGTTCCTGGCCGTGCTCCGCTCGAGCGAGGCGAACTGATCGTGGGCGGCACGCTCGAATCGCTGGTCATCCTGGCCACGGTCGGCCTGCTCCTGCTGCTGCGCTTTGACGCGGCGCGTTTCGGCGCGGCCGACTACGACGACGAGGAGTCGCCCGGCGGCCTGCGCACGCGCCTTGGGCGCGTCTCGTGGTACCTGTTCGGCGTCCTCCTGATCGTCGCCGTCTACTTCCTCTACCCACAGCCGCTGACCGATCTCCACCTCCAGATGGGCGATCCCCGCGGCCTCGTCTTCCTCGCCGGCATCGGCCTCGCGATCATCGGCATGCTCTACGCCACGGCCTACGCCTGGTGGCGCTACGGCGACCTCCGATTCCCACCTGGGCACCGATATCCCGCCGGGGTGCTCAACGCGATCGCCACCGCCTTCATCGACGAGGCGACGTGGCGCGGCATCGTCCTCGGACTGATCCTGCACATGGGCGTGCCCCTCGGCCTGGGAATTGCGTTCCAGGCCGTGTTGTACGCGCTGGCCACGCGCCTCGGCGCCCCAGGCCGGCCACGGGCGCTGCTCGTGCTGTCGCTGGCGACGGGCCTCGTCGGTGGCTGGCTGACAGTGGCCACGGGCGGCATCGGCGCGATCCTGCTCGCGCATGCCGTGACACGCTTCGCCATCTTCGTGGCCACCGGCCACGCCGGACAGGTCACGCCGTCGGCCGCGTTCGACGAGGAAGTGGTCGAGGAGGACACCAAGGTGACGCCGGCCGGGTGGGAGGTCGTTGGCGACAACGAGTGACGCCCCGTGACCGTCCCGGCACCTGTTGCCCTCTATGTCCACTTCCCTTTCTGCCTGAGCATTTGTCCGTACTGCGATTTCGTCGTCTACGGCGGGCGCGCCGCGCGCAGGCCGGACAGCCAGGTTGCGCGCTCCGTTGACGCACTCATAACCGAGCTAGAGCTGCGCGGGCGCGCGGCGCGCCTGGGCAGCGTCTACCTGGGCGGTGGCACGCCCTCGCTGCTGCCGCCGCAAGAGGTCGGCCGCATCCTGGGCGCGGCCGACGACTCATTCGGCATCGACAGCGACGCTGAGATCACGCTCGAGGTCAACCCCGGTCCGGCCGACCGTGGCGACCTGGCCGGCTTCGTCGCGGCGGGCGTCAACCGCATCTCCGTCGGCGCGCAGAGCATGGACGCCGGGGAGCTGCAGCGCCTGGGCCGGCGACACTCTGCCCCGGACGTCGCCACGACGGTCGCGCAGGCGCGCAGCGCTGCAGTCCGCAGCGTGTCCGTGGACCTGCTTTATGACGTGCCCGGCCAGACCCTCGCATCCTGGCGTGCCAGCTTGGATGTCACGCTCGCGCTCGAACCGGATCACGTCTCGGCCTACGCGCTGACCCTGCCGGAGGCTGACGGCGCTGGCGATCACCTGCGGCCCAGCCCGGGCGCGGCACGCTGGCGCGCGCGAGCCCGGCATGAGCAGGACGACGACCGTGCCGCTGACATGTATGAGCTCGCTGACGAGCGGCTCGCGCGCGCCGGCCTTGACTGGTACGAGATCTCGAACTGGGCACGGCCGGGGCACGCCAGCCGGCACAACCAGGTCTACTGGCAGGGAGGCGCGTGGGAAGCGGTCGGCCCGGGCGCCCATGCCTTCGACGGCGTCGCCACGCGGCGCTGGAGCGCGGCGTCGCTCGAGCTGTACCTGGCTGCGCTCGAGGCGGGCCGGCTGCCGCTCGGCGGCAACAGCGTCAGCGCTGAGTCGGTGGCCGCGGCGGAATCGGTCGTCCTGCGCCTGCGCACGGCGTCCGGAGTGGACCTCGCCGACCTCGGCAGCGATGTCGCCGAATGGGCCGCGCACAACGGATTGATCGAGCCCACCGCCGGCGAACGCGTTCGACTGACGCGCCGCGGCCGGCTGCTGTCAAACGAGCTCTTCGAGCGGCTCATGCCCGCACCCCGCACGGCGGTGGCGTAGATGCCGATCGAGATCAGGCGCGCGACGGAGGACGACTGGCAGATCGTGCGCGATGTCCGCCTCGCCGCGCTCCAGCAGGCGCCGTTCGCCTTTGGCTCGACCTACGAGCGCGAGCGCCACTTCGACGAGCAGACCTGGCGCGCGCGGCTGGGCAACCCCGACGGTCCGACCTTCCTGGCCTTCGACAAAGATGTCGCAGTGGGCATCGACGGCATGTACATCGAGGAGGGCGAACATCACCTGATCGCCATGTGGGTGGCACCTGACGTGCGCCGAGCGGGCGTGGGCGCCGCGCTCACTCGGGCCGTCATCGACTGGGTCGCCGCTCGCGGCGAGGAGCAACTGCTGCTCGGCGTCGCCGAGGACAACGAGCCTGCACGCCGCCTGTACGAGTCGCTCGGCTTCCGACTTACGGGCAACGGCCGGCCGCTGCACTCCGACCCATCGCGGCTGACCTTTGAGATGGGCCTCGAGCTGACCCGGCCTTGACTGGGAGGGAAGCCAGGTATGCAGTCCCCTGGCAGGGTTCACTCAGCATCCGCTCAGGTAACTGTGAGATTGTTGGCCGGTGAACCGACCCGCGTCTGTTGCCCTTAAGTTGATCGTGCTCGCCGTGACGGCGGTCGCCTGTGGCGGCCCAGTCGTGGACAGGTCGCCCGGCGTGGCGTCGGCCGATCCCTCGGTATCTCCCGAGCGAGCTAGCCCGTCGGCGACACCAGTGCAGCTTCAGAGTGCCGCACCGTTGGGAACGGCGAATCCAAGCCCGCCGTCCACTCCAAACCCGATTGCACAACGCTTTCCAGGCGGGCTGCTGATCGCTGATCGGCTCAACAACCGGCTCGTTGTCGTGAACGACGCCGGCACCATCCTGTGGCGCTTTCCCGTTGAAGGAAGTCTGCCCGCCGGTCAAACGTTCTCTGCCGACGACGCGTTCGTTACTGCGGACGGGAAATCCATCGTGGCCAACGAAGAGTCAAACCAGATCGTCGTGCGCATCGATATCGCGAGCGAGACCATTGTCTGGCAGTACGGCACGTACGGGGTCAAGGGCTCCGGTCCCAATGAGGTCTCGACGCCCGACGACGCGTACCCGATGGCGAACGGAGATGTCACGATCGCCGACATCAAGAACTGCCGAATCCTCGAGGTCACGCCGAGCGGGCAGATCGTCAGGCAATGGGGCACGACCGGACAATGCACGGACAACCCGCCGACGAGCTTCGCGCAGCCGAACGGCGACACGCCACTGCCAGATGGCGGCATTCTCGTGACTGACATCAAGGGCTCACGGGTCGTCCGGCTTTCGGCGACCGGCGCCCTCATGTACGACCTGGCGGTACCCGTGCACTACCCCTCGGACGCGCACCTGCTGGCCAACGGAGATGTTCTTGTAGCCGACTACTCGAACCCTGGCGCGGTGGTCGTCGTCGACCCAAGCACTGGCGCCACCGTGTATCGCTACGGGCCATCGTCCGGCCCGGGCGAGCTCAACCGTCCCAGTCTCGTGCTGCCTCTTTCCGACGGCACGTTTGCTCTGAACGACGACTACAACCACCGCGTCGTGGTGATTGATCCGAAGATGAACTCAATCGTTTGGAGCTACGGACACGACGGCCAGCCTTCCGCCGCAGATGGCTACCTCAACTTGCCCGACGGCATCGACGTCGCCCCGGTTGGCACCTTTCCCTGACCAAAGCTTTCGCGGACACCTCGGATAGCGTTGACCTCACGACTGCCGGCTGGTACGATGCCGTCTTGTTAGCACTCCAACCACGAGAGTGCTAACCGCGAAAGAGCAAGTAGGCAGCCATGGCGCGTCGTAAGGACCGCCCGTTCGGCCCGCTCGATCCACGGTCACAACAGATCCTGCGCGCCGTCATCGAGGAATACGTACGCACCGCTGAGCCGGTCGGCAGCCAGACGCTGATCGACAGGTATCGCCTGGGCGTGAGCTCGGCCACGGTGCGCAACGTCATGGCCGAACTCGAGATGGCGGGCTACCTGAGCCACCCGCACACGAGCGCAGGTCGGGTCCCGACCGACGTCGGCTACCGGCTGTACGTTGAGTCCATCGCGCCACTGATGAGCCTCGAGCCGGTCGAGCGGCTGATGATCCGCCACCAGTTCGGCCAGGTCGAGTTCGCCAGCGACCAGTGGTTCCGCCTCGCGGCAGCCACGATCGCCAGCGCCACGCATGCCGCCGGGCTGGCCACGCCGGCCAAGCCACGTTCGTGCCGCCTGCGCCACGTCGACCTGGTCGTGACCGCATCGCAGACCGCGAGCCTGGTCATCGTCCTGGCCGAGGGTTCGGTCCAACAGGAACTCCTGCCGCTCAACGAGCCGTACGAGCAGGCGGACCTGGACGACATCGCCCGGCTGATCAATGCCGAGCTGAGCGGAAAGTCGGCGCGCCAGGTCACGAACCGGCTCGGCCAGCTGGCCGACAACCCGGAGGTGCCGGCGCTCGTGCTGCGTGTTTGTCAGCGCGTCGAGCGAATGCTGCACGATTTCGATGCCGCGGCCGTGGAGGATGTCTTCAGCGACGGCCTGCTCAACGTCATGTCGGAGCCTGAATTCAGCCAGAGCGAGAAGCTGCGCCGGGTCTTTGCCGCGCTCCAGAACCGCGACTACCTGGGCGCGCTCGTGCGCAAGCTCGCCAGCGCACAGGACGTGCAGGTGGTCATCGGCACGGAAAACAGCTCGGTCGAGATGCGCGACGTCTCGCTCGTTCTCGCCACTTACGGCCAGCCCGGCCGGGCCATGGGTGTCGTCGGCGTCCTCGGCCCGACGCGTATGGCCTACCCGCAGGCGATCGGGACCGTGCGCTTCGTCAGCGGCCTGATGAATGAACTCGTGGAGCAGCTTTACCGATGACCCACCAGCAACGACCCCGAACACGCGCAGAAGAGCGCATCGCCGAGCTCGACACATCGCGCGACACACTCAGCGCGCAGATCGAGGACCTGCGCCAGCAGTTGGAGGCGGCGCAGCAGGAGGCGGCCGAAAGCAAGCTGGGCTGGCAGCGCATCGCGGCGGATTTCGCCAACTACAAGCGGCGCACCGACCAGGAACGCGAACAGATGACGGGCCTCGCCAACGAGGTGCTCCTCGCGAAGCTGCTGACCATCGTCGATGACTTCGATCGCGGCATCGCCAACGTCCCAGCCGAGCTCAAGGACAACGGCTGGGTCGGTGGCATCGCGGCCATCGATCGGAAGTTCGACGCGCTCCTCGCATCGGAGGGCCTGTCGCCCATCGAGGCGGTCGGCAAGCCGTTCGATCCGCGCGAGCACGAGGCAGTGGTCCAGGAGGAGCGCACCGACGTGGCCGACGGAACGGTCGTCGCCGAGCTCCAGCGCGGCTATCGCATCCGCGACCGTGTTCTGCGCCCTGCCATGGTCGCCGTGGCCAGGAACCCGTCCGCGGCGCCCGACGGCGACACAAATGACACACAAACCAACTCGAACTACCCAGGCTCTCAGTCCGGAGGAATCAACTAGTGGGAAGAATCATCGGCATCGACCTTGGCACGACGAACTCCGTCGTCGCGGTCATGGAGGGCGGCGAACCGACCGTCATCCCCAGCTCTGAGGGCGGCCGGACCGTGCCGTCGGTGGTGGCCTTCACCAAGACCGGCGAGCGTCTCGTGGGCCAGGTGGCCAAGCGCCAGGCGATCACCAACCCGGCCAACACCGTCTATTCGATCAAGCGCTTCATGGGCCGGCGCTGGGACGATCCCGAGGTCAAGCGCACGCGCGGGCTCGTGCCGTACAAGATCGACAAGGATCCCAAGAGCGACGGCGTCGCCCTGGTGCTCTCGGACGGCAAGACTTACACGCCGCCCGAGATCAGCGCGATGATCCTGCAGAAGCTCAAGGCGGATGCCGAGGCATTCCTGGGCGAGAAGATCACGGAGGCCGTGATCACCGTCCCGGCCTACTTCGACGACACGCAGCGCCAGGCGACCAAGGACGCCGGCCGCATCGCCGGCCTCGACGTCAAGCGGATCATCAACGAGCCCACCGCGTCGGCGCTGGCCTACGGCCTGGACAAGAAGAAGGACGAGCAGATCGCCGTCTATGACCTGGGCGGCGGCACGTTCGACATCTCGATCCTCGAGCTGGGTGACGGCGTCTTCGAGGTCAAGGCGACCAACGGCGACACGCACCTCGGCGGCGACGACTTCGACCAGCGTGTCATCGACTGGCTGCTGAGCGAGTTCAAGAAGGACCAGGGCATCGACCTGTCCAAGGACCAGCAGGCGCTCCAGCGGCTCAAGGAGGCCGCCGAGAAGGCCAAGATCGAGCTGTCGTCGACGATGTCGACGGAGATCAACCTGCCCTATGTAACCGTCGACGCCGAGCGCAACCCCAAGCACCTGGTGGTGACGCTCTCGCGCGCCAAGCTCGAGGACCTCGTCGCGGACCTGATCGACCGCACGCGCGGCCCGGTCGAGGCCGCGCTCAAGGACGCCGGGCTGAAGCCGACGGACATCGATGAGGTCATCCTCGTCGGCGGCCAGACGCGCATGCCCGCCGTCGTCGAGGCGGTCAAGAAGATGTTCGGCGGCAAGGAGCCGCACAAGGGCGTCAACCCGGACGAGGTCGTGGCCATCGGCGCGGCCATCCAGGCCGGCGTCCTGGCCGGCGACGTCAAGGACGTCCTGCTCCTCGACGTCACGCCGCTGTCACTGGGCATCGAGACGCTGGGCGGCGTGATGACCAAGCTCATCGAGCGCAACACGACGATCCCGACGTCCAAGTCGCAGGTCTTCTCGACCGCTTCTGACAATCAGCCGCAGGTCGAGATCCACGTCCTGCAGGGTGAGCGCGAGATGGCCACCGACAACAAGACGCTGGGTCGCTTCATCCTCGACGGCATCCCGGCCGCGCCGCGCGGCATCCCGCAGATCGAGGTCACGTTCGACATTGACGCCAACGGCATCCTCGACGTGCGGGCCAAGGACCGCGCGACGAGCCGCGAGCAGACCGTGCGTATCACGGCCTCTTCGATGCTCTCAAAGAACGACGTCGACAAGATGGTCCGCGATGCCCAGGAGCATGCCGACGAGGACCGCAAGCGGCGCGAGGAGATCGAGACGCGCAACCAGGCAGACGCGCTCGCCTTCCAGGCCGAGCGCACGCTGCGCGACCTGGGCGACAAGGTCGCGTCGACCGACAAGGCCGACGTCGAGAACAAGGTCACTGCCGTGCGCGAGGCCCTCAAGGGCAACGACATGGACGCGGTCCGATCGCGCGTGAGCGAGCTTGCCGAATCGCTCCAGCGCGTCGGCACTGCCGCCTACCAGGCCGGCCCCGAGTCGACGAGCGGCGGTCCGACTGACGGCTCCGGCCCCGATACGGGCGACGGTGCGCCGAGCGGCGCAGGCGCCGGTACGGACACCGAGGAAGCCGTCGAGGGCGAGTTCAAGGAAGTTTGATCTCGGCGCAACGAGCGCTGATTTGAAAGGGACGCGGCTCCGGCCGCGTCCCTTTCTTTGTTAAGGCCTGCGCTGCGTACGACGAGACGTATTGCGAAGCTGCGTATGCGTCTTAATCCACGGTCGCGCTTTCTTCATCGGCCTCTCAGCGAGTCCATAACAAGACCGGCCTAGCGTCCATCTCGGACCGCGCCGCGGAGACGGCACGGCCACGCGAATTGGCGTCCGAAGCGGTCCGATTGGTCGCACTGGGGAGCCGCGATCACCGACCGACCGGCGCCGGAGAGGTGGGTCATGCTCTCGTCTACCCGAGGGACATGGGTCGTCGTTAGCTCGGTGCTGGTGATCGGAAGCATCCTTGCGGGCTGTGCGTCGGCGAGCACCGCCACCGCGCCGCCTTATCAGCCGCCGCAGAACCCGGTTCAGCCAGTGCCAGCCGCGACCGCGGCGCCGGCATTTCCGAACTGGACCCCGCCGCCGCAGTGGCCGGCGCCGCGCTGGACACCGCAGCCTTACTGGCCGGCCGCGACGCCCGCGGCCACCGTCGCGCCATACCCGGGCAACAACTTCCAGGACCCCGGCGTGAACCCGTTCGTGTCGCCCAACAACGACCCGTTTTCGACATTCGCAATGGACGTCGATACGGCGTCGTACTCGGTCGCGCGGCGCTACATCGAGGGCGGCAACCTGCCCAACCGCGACAGCGTCCGGCTCGAGGAGTACGTCAACTCGTTCGACTACAGCTACGAGCAGCCGACATCAGGCGCCTTCGCGATTCACGTCGACGGTGCCCCGACGCCATTCACCGATTCGCGCTCCGTCCTGTTGCGCGTCGGCATCCAGGCACGCAGCGTGCCGGAGGCGCAACGGCCGCCGGTGTCGCTCACCTTCGTGATCGACACGTCCGGCTCGATGTCGATCGACGGTCGGCTCGAAACGGTCAAGGCAGCGCTCGACCTTCTCGTGTCCCGCCTGCGGCCTGACGATTCAGTGGCGATCGTCCAGTTCGGAAGTGACGCCTCGATAGTGCTCAATCCGACGTCCGCGGCCGAACCAGAGGCGATCCAGCAGGCCATCAGCGAGCTGGCGCCGAGCGGCTCGACCAACGCCCAGGCCGGGCTCGAGCTTGGCTTCCAGATCGCGTCGCAGGCGCATCGCGCGGGCGCGAGTGATCGGGTCGTGCTCGCGTCCGACGGCGTCGCCAACGTCGGGCTGACCGACGCCGACTCGCTGCTCGGGGACCTCGATCGCGAGGTCGCGTCGGGCATGGAGCTCATCTCGGTCGGCGTCGGCATGGGCAACTTCAACGATGCGCTGCTGGAGCAGCTCGCCGACCGGGGCAATGGCTTCTACGCATACATCAACGACCAGACCGAGGCCAACAAGGTCTTCGGCACGCAGCTGACAGGCACGCTCGACACGGTCGCGCGCGAGGCTCGCGTGCAGGTCGAGTTCAACCCCGGCTCGGTCGCGGCCTACCGCCTGCTTGGCTACGAGAACCGGGCCATGCCCGACCAGGATTTCAGCAACCCGGCCGCCGACGCGGGCGAGGTGGGCGCCGGCATCAGCGTCACGGCCCTGTACGAGATCGAGCCGGCGTGGGGGAGGGATCCGACGCTGGGCGTCGTCCAGCTGCACTGGATCGATCCGACCACGGGCGCCCGACTTTCCGCGAGCCGGGACATCACGAGCGTCGACTTCGCCCCTGCGTTCGACAGCGCAAGCCCAAGCTTCCGACTCGCGGCGACGGTCAGCGCCTTCGCCGAGATCCTGCGCCAGAGCCCGTACGCAACGGGCTATACGCTGGCCGACGTGGCGCGTGAGGCGAGCTCGCTCGTGCCACCGTTCGGCGACCAGCCGGACGTCTCAGAGTTCGCCCGGCTGGCACAACAGGCGGCTCAGCTGGGCGGCCAGCAGGTCATCTCGACCTGGTGAGCGTGTCGTGACGGCATGACCTTGCGCGGCCGGCGCCCCAAGCGGGGCGCCGGCCGCTCCACAAATGTGACCAAAGTCATTTGACAGCCTCTCCCATCGCGTCTAGTCTCTCGACCAAGTCGAGTAAGTTTGTAGACAAGACCGGAAAGGCATGAGTTGTTGAAAGCCGTCAAGATGACGAGCCGCCGCAGCGCGGCTCTCCTCGTCACTGCAGTCCTCTTTGTTAGCGCATGTGGGGGCTCAGGCGCTACCGCCAGTCCGACTACTCCCACCAGCGCTCCGAGCGCGGCCACGTCGGCAGCAGCCAGTCCGACGTCGGCCGCGCCGAGCGCGCAGAGCACCGCCGCCGGCTCCCCGGCGGCAACCGCGACGCCGTTCGATGCCACTCCGGGCGACGTCACGCTCGTCGCGTACTCAACGCCGAAGGCTGCGTACGACGCGATCATCCCGCTCTTCCAGGCAACGCCTGACGGGTCGGGCGTCAATTTCGAAGAGTCATTTGGCGCCTCCGGTGACCAGAGCCGCGCCGTCGCGGCGGGCCTGCCGGCTGACTATGTGGCGTTCTCGCTGTCGACGGACATGGATCGCCTCGTCAAGGCGAACATGGTCGCCGCGGACTGGAACAGCGGCTCGACCAAGGGCATGGTCACCGACAGCGTCGTCGTGTTGGCCGTGCGCCCGGGCAATCCCAAGAACATCCACACCTGGGACGACCTGCTCCAGCCGGGCATCGGCATCATCACCCCGAACCCGTTCAGCTCTGGCGGCGCACGCTGGAACATCATGGCCGCCTACGGGGCCTGGATCAAAGCCGGGCTCACCCAGGACCAGGCAGTCGCCAAGCTGACCACGTTCTTCCACAACATCCTTGTCCAGGACACCAGCGCGCGTAACGCCACGCAGACATTCCTCGCCGGCCAGGGCGATGTGCTCATCTCGTACGAGAACGAGGCGATCGCCGCGAAGCAGGGCGGCCAGGACCTTGACTATGTCGTGCCCGATAGCACGATCCTGATCGAGAACCCGGCCGCCGTGACGACGGTCGGCGACGCGACCGACAAGGCCAAGGCGTTCCTGACCTTTGCCCTCTCGCAGCCCGGTCAGCAGACATTCGCCAACCATGGCTACCGCCCCGTCATCGACGGCATCAACCCGCCCGATGGCTACACCTTCCCGACCCCCGCGGGCCTGTTCACGATCGCCGACCTCGGCGGTTGGCCGGCCGTTGCGACGAAGTTCTTCGATCCGACCAACGGCATCGTCACCCAGATCGAAGCAGGCGTAGGAGTCAACCCCTGAGTCTCGGTACGGGGGTGCGCCGCCTGACGGGCGGCGCACCCCACCAGTCGCCCTCGGCGCCCGGCCCGGCTGCGTCCTCCACTGCGAGCTCGCGGCCGGGCGCCGGCATGCTCGGACCTGGTATTGCTGTCGCCTACCTGGGCCTGATCGTGCTCCTGCCTGTAGCGGCCCTGGCGTGGAACGCCGCTGCCGCCGGCCCAGCCTCGTTCGTCACCGCGATCACTAACCCGGCGACCCTCTCGGCGCTCATCCTGACACTCTTTGCCGCCCTGATCGTGGTGTTGATCGATGCGGTGATGGGCACGCTCATCGCCTGGATCCTGGTCCGTGACGACTTCCCGGGCAAGCGCTCGATCAACGCCCTGATCGATCTGCCGTTCGCGCTCCCGACCGTGGTCGCCGGGCTGACGTTGCTGACCCTGTACGGCCCCAAGAGTCCGTTCGGCCTCAACCTTGCCTACACCCAGGTCGCGATCGGGCTCGCACTCCTGTTCGTCACGCTGCCCTTCGTGATCCGTTCCGTTCAGCCCGTGCTGCTCGAGCTTGACCAGGACATGGAGGAAGCGGCCGCATCGCTCGGCGCTTCCCAGGCAACCATCCTGCGCCGCATCCTGCTGCCCACGCTGCTGCCGGCGATCCTGACCGGCTCGGGCCTCGCCTTCGCACGGGCCATCGGCGAGTACGGCTCGATCGTCCTGATCTCGGGCAACATCCCTTTCAAGACCGAGGTCGCCTCTGTCGCGATCTTCAACCAGGTCGAGAACGATGATCCGGCCGGCGCCGCGGCGATCAGCATCGTCCTGCTGGTCGTCTCGCTGATCGTTCTCGCCGCGCTTGATCTGGTCCGCCGCCGGCGTAGCCACGAAGAGACGACCGAGCTGTGACGAGCACCGCCGTAACCGGCTCGCAAAACGCTCGCTCGCCAAGCTACGGCCGGCGCTGGCCGCGCCTGCTGGTCCGCTCGATCGGGCTGCTCTACCTCGCGCTGCTGCTGGCGCTGCCGGTCGGGCTGATCTTCGTGCGCACCTTCGCCGGTGGGCTGGAGCCCGTCTTTACGGCCTTACGCTCGCCCGACTTCCAGCACGCCTTCTGGCTGACCCTGACGCTGGCCGCAATCGCCGTGCCCATCAACACCGTCTTCGGCGTCATCACCGCGATCACGCTCGTCCGCCGCCGCTTCCCCGGCCGCGGCCTGCTCAACGCGGTCATCGACCTGCCGTTCGCGCTGTCGCCGGTCGTAATCGGGCTGTCGCTGGTCCTCGTCTACGGGCAGAACGGCTGGTTCGGAAGCTTCCTCAAGGCGTCGGGCTTCCAGGTCATCTTCGCCGTGCCGGGCATGGTCCTGGCCACTGTCTTCGTCTCCCTGCCGTTCGTCGTGCGCGAGGTGATACCCGTGCTGCGCGAGATCGGCACGGACCAGGAGGAGGCCGCATACACGCTCGGCGCGTCTGTGGCCAAGACGTTCCTGCGCGTGACGCTGCCGGCCATCCGCTGGGGCGTCATCTACGGTGTGGTCCTGACGACGGCTCGGTCGCTGGGCGAGTTCGGCGCGGTCAGCGTCGTGTCCGGGCGTATCTCTGGCAAGACCGAGACGCTGACGCTGTACGTCGAGGAGCGCTACAGCGAGTTCGACCTGATCGGCGCCTACACCGCGGCCGTGGTTCTCGCGCTCATCGCCGTGGCTGTCCTGCTGGCCATGAACGCGCTCCAGTCGGGTCGTGGCAACCAGGCCCGCGAATGGGTAACCGACCTGCTCCGACTCGGCCGCCGCAAGCGCCGGCCTGTTGCTGAAACCAATCAAGCGGAGATCTGAGTCCAATGGCCATCGTCATCGAGCACATCACCAAGCGTTTCGGCGATTTCATCGCCGTCGACGACGTCAGCCTGACCGTGCCCGACGGCGAGCTGACCGCGCTCCTCGGACCCTCGGGCAGCGGCAAGTCGACCCTGCTGCGCATCATCGCCGGGCTCGAGGTGCCCGACACCGGCAGCGTCGTCCTGGGCGACCGCGACGTGACCAACGTGCCGCCGCAGCGCCGCGGCATCGGCTTCGTCTTCCAGCACTACGCGCCGTTCAAGCACATGACCGTGCGCGACAACGTCGCCTTCGGCCTGACCATCCGCAAGCGGCCGCGCGACGAGGTCAAGGCGCGCGTCCACGACCTGCTCAGCCTCGTTCAGATCGAGCAGTTCGCCGATCGTTACCCGTCACAGCTTTCGGGTGGTCAACGCCAGCGCATGGCACTTGCCCGGGCGCTCGCGGTCGAGCCGGAAGTGCTGCTGCTCGACGAGCCGTTCGGTGCTTTGGACGCGCGGGTGCGCAAGGAGCTGCGCGCCTGGCTGCGCCGGCTGCACGACGAGACGCACGTCACGACGGTCTTCGTCACCCATGACCAGGAGGAGGCGATGGAGGTCGCCGACGGCATCGTGGTCGTGAACCACGGCGCCATCGAGCAGGTCGGCCCACCGCGCGAGCTGTACGAGCATCCGGCCAACGAGTTCGTCATGGGCTTCATCGGCGAGGTCAACCGGCTCGGCGACGCGTGGGTTCGGCCGCACGACATTGACATCCTGTTCGACGAGGTGCCGGGATCGGTCGAGGCGCTCGTCGAGCGCGTCGTCTATCTCGGCTTCGAGGTTCGCGTCGAGCTCCTCAGGCGTGACGGATCACGCGTTTGGGCGGAGGTGCCACGCGATCAGGCGGAAGAGCTCGAACTGCGCGTGGGCCAGATCGTCAACACCCGTGCACGAGACGCGCGCACGTTCCCCGTGCCGGACAGCTCACCGCCCAGCGTCCCGGAGCAGCCGGTTACGGCCTAGCGGGCACCGACGCCGCGGATGCGGCCGAGCGAGATCCAGTTGTCGGGATCGCCGGACAGTGCCCTGACGCTGTCCGGGAGGTCGTCGCGCGCCACGTCGGCCAGCGACGTTGCTTCGAGCACTGCCCTGAGGTTGGCGCGCACGGCGATCCAGACGTCTGTCAGGCGCGCGGCGGAGCCCTTGTACTTGACGTTCTCCGGCCGATCACCACGGACGTTGGCCAGCGGCCCGTCGACCGCGCGGATGACGTCAGCGAGCGAGATATCCGACCCGGGCCGCGCGAGGGCGTAGCCACCGTCCGCGCCGCGCTGGCTGCGCACGATACCCGCGTGCTTGAGCTCGAGCAGGATCGATTCGAGGAACTTGATCGGGATTTCCTGGGCCTCCGCGATCTTGTCCGCGCGCAACTGGCCGCTGCCTTCTGCGGCAGCCAGCTCGACTGCCGCTCTGATGGCGTAATCCGCTTTGGCCGAAACCCTCATATCTACCGAGATTGTGGACTATTGCTCAACATTTGCGGGCGAGCGCCTGCGTCGGTTGAGCGAAATCCATGCCTCGGGGTCCGCGGTCAGTTCGCGCACGGCGCTGGGCAGGTCGCGCTCGACCACGTCCTGGAGGCTGGTCGACTCGAGTACGCGGCGCAGGCTGGCGCGCACGGCGACCCACAGGTCGCGCAGCTCGGTCGCTGCGCCGCGGTACTCGACCGTCTCAACGCGCTCGCCGCGCACGTCGGCCAGCGGGCCGTCGACGGCGCGAATCACGTCCGCGACGCTGATGTCCTCCGCCGGCCGGGCGAGAGCGTAGCCGCCGCCGGCGCCGCGCGTGCTCTTGACGATGCCCTTGTGCTTGAGGTCGAGCATGATCGTCTCGAGAAACTTCGACGGGATGTTCTGGGCCGCAGAGATCTGCTCGCGCTTGAGCGGCTTCGAATCGGTCGCGGCGGCGAGCTCGAGCGCCGCGCGCACCGCGTAGTCGGCCTTGGCCGAGACTCTCATGGCCCAATTCTCCGCGATCTCACAGCGACCCCAAAGGCGCGCGCCCGACGATCTTCACTGACACCACTCGTAAGCAGCGGCGCGATCTATCCCCGCTGCGTTGTAGCAGATCGCGAAGAGAGATTCCCCTATGCATCGCTATTCACCGATACGGCTCCTGTCAGCGCTGATCCTCGTGGCCATCATGGTCACCGGCTGCGTCACCACATCGTCAGCATCGAGCACGCCGACGCCGACGCCGACGCCGACGCCGACGCCGGCGGCGCCGGTGGCCAACGCCGGGACGACGCCGCCGCCGGCGCAGCTCGCCGCCTCAACGCAGGCACCGACCACGAACGATTCGAGCGCGGCCACGCCGATCGCCGTGCCTCAGCCCTCGTCGGCCACCACAACTCCGGCCGCAACGGCCAACCCGGGCACGGCCATCGATCCGTTCGCCCCGGTCGTGAGCATCGTCAAGCAGGTCCAGCCATCTGTCGTGACCGTGCTGACCGAGAACGGCCTGGGCAGCGGCATCGTCTACAACGCCGACGGCATGATCGTGACCAACAACCACGTCGTGGCCGGCGCCACGAGCCTCACGGTCGCTTTCGCTTCCGGTGAGCAGGTCCCGGCGACGCTCGTCGGCACCGACCCGATCGGCGACGTCGCCGTGCTCAAGGTCGACAAGACCGGTCTGCCCGCGGCGAGCTTCGAAACTGCATTGCCCCAGGTCGGCCAGCTCGCCGTCGCAATCGGCAGCCCGCTTGGCTTTGAGGACACCGTCACGGTCGGCATCGTGTCCGGCCTGCAGCGCACCATCCCGGGCTCGGCCCAGGAATCGCAGGCGCTCGTCGACCTCATCCAGACGGACGCCGCGATCTCGCCCGGTAACTCGGGTGGGGCGCTGGTCGACGCCAACTCGAAGGTCATCGGCATGAATGTCGCCTACATCCCGCCGAGTGCGTCGGCGGTATCGATCGGCTTTGCCATTCCGGCAGTAACGGTCAGCGCGATCGCCGACGACCTGATCGCCGGCAAGCCCGTCCAGCACGCGTTCCTGGGCATCCGCTATGGGCAGCTCACGCCGCAGATCGCCCAGCAGTACAGCATCAGCTCCGACCACGGCCTGGTCGTGCTCGAGGTCCAGTCAGGCTCGCCGGCAGAGTCAGCCGGCATGAAGCCGGGCGACGTGATCCTGTCCGTGGCCGGCCAGGCCATGAACCAGGTCGAGGACCTGCTCGCGGCGCTGCACAACCACGCACCTGGCGACACGGTGCCCGTCGTGGTCGAACGCAACAAACAGCAACAGACGCTCCAGGTCACGCTGGGCAACCAGTCCTAGCTCGCTCGCGAGCGTATCTCGAGGCTGGGCCGGCGCGGGCACGCCGGCCCAGCGACCAACCTCGACGCCGCGTTTCGCTACCATGCGTCGGTGCCCACCCCGGCTTCTGAGTCCTCGCTTATCCATGCCCGCGGCCTGACCAAGCGCTTCGGCTCGTTCACCGCCGTCGACGCGATCGACTTCGACGTTGCGCCCGGCGAGGCGTTCGGTTTCCTGGGTCCCAACGGCGCCGGCAAGACGTCGACGATGCGCATGATCGGCTGCACCTCGCCGGTCACCGGCGGCACGCTGAGCGTGCTGGGCATGGATCCCAACCACGACGGCGCACGCATCCGTTCGCGCCTCGGTGTCGTGCCCCAGCAGGACACGCTCGACAACGAGCTGACCGTGCGCGAGAACCTGATCATCTACGGCCGCTACTTCGGCCTCGCGCGCGACGAGTGCCGCCGGCGCGCGGACGAGCTGCTCGAGTTCGTCCAGCTCTCTGACCGCGGCACGGACCTTGTTGAGCCACTGTCGGGTGGCATGAAGCGTCGGCTGACGATTGCCCGCTCGCTGATCAACGAGCCCGAGCTGATGCTTCTCGACGAGCCGACGACCGGGCTCGATCCCCAGGCGCGTCACCTGCTCTGGGATCGGCTGTACCGGCTCAAGCAGCGGGGCGTGACGCTCGTCCTGACCACGCACTACATGGACGAGGCCGAGCAGCTGTGCGACCGGCTGGTGGTCATGGACAAGGCCAAGATCGTGGCCGAGGGTTCGCCGCTCCAGCTGATCGCGCGCTACTCCACGCGCGAAGTGGCCGAGTTCCGCTTCGCGCCCGGCGTCCAGGAGAAGCTCGATGGCAGCTTCAACGGCCTCGCCGACCGGATCGAGTGGCTGCCCGATCGCGTGCTGCTCTACGCCTATGACGGAGAGCAGGTTGTCGCCGCGTCGCGCGAGCGCGGCATCGTGCCCGAGACGGTACTCGTCCGTCGCTCGACGCTCGAAGACGTCTTCCTGCGCCTGACCGGCCGCTCACTGATCGACTAAAGGCGCTGGGCAGCTGATGGCGACTGTCGCTTCAACCACCGCGCAGGTTGCGCGCCGCCCGCGCACGCCGGCTGGCGCGCCGACCTGGACGACCATGGTGCGCGTCCTCGAGCACCGCATCCTGCAGTACCGGCGCACGTACCGGGCGTCGATCTTCGGCTCGTTCGTCAGCCCGGTGCTGTTCCTGACCGCGATGGGCCTGGGCCTGGGCGGCTACGTCAGCGGCAGCTCGACGCAGACCTTCGAGGGCGCCACGTACCTGCAGTTCCTGGCCCCCGGGCTGCTCGGCGCGGCACTGATGCAGACCGCGGCCGGCGAGTCGATGTTCCCGATCCTCGGCGGGCTGCAGTGGAACCGGATCTACCACGCCATGTACGCGACGCCTATCCGGCCGCGCGACATCGCCCTTGGCAACATCGTCTGGATCGCGATCCGGCTCATGCTCGTCGGCACGGTCTTCGCCTTCGTCACACTCGCCTTCGGCGCGGTCCGTTCGCCGCTCGTCGTCCTTGCCGTGCCGGCGGCAGTGCTGACGGGATTGGCCTTCGCCACGCCAATCGTCGCCTTCGCGGCGACACAGCGCCGGCCGGACGTCTTCTCGACCATCTTCCGCTTCGGCATCACGCCGCTTTTCCTGCTCAGCGGCACATTCTTCCCGATCGAGACGTTGCCGACGTGGCTCCAGCCGCTGGCCTGGCTGTCGCCGCTGTGGCATGGCGTGTCGCTGTGCCGCTCGCTGATGCTGGGCACGATCGGTGACGATCCGTTGCTGGCCCTGATCCACGTCTTCGTGCTGGCCGCGATCGCCATTGCCGGCACGCTCGCCGCCTTCCGCACCTTCGATCGACGGCTGGTAGGCGGATGAGCGCGTTGCGCCTGACGCCGATCTTCTTCGGCAGCCGCTGGGTGCGCATGGTCGAGCGCAACCTGCTCGTCTACAAGCATGGCTGGCTCGTCCTCTTCTCGGGCTTCTTCGAGCCGCTCTTCTACTTGCTGGGCATCGGCTTCGGCCTGGGCCAGCTCGTGGGCAGCGTTCCCGGGCCCGACGGCAACCCGGTTCCCTACGCGGTGTTCATCGCGCCCGCGCTGCTCGCTGCCTCGTCGATGAACGGGGCGATCACCGAGAGCACGTTCAACTTCTTCTTCAAGCTCAACTACGACAAGACCTTCGCGTCGATCCTGACCACGCCCATGTCGCCGGCCGACATCTCGATCGGCGAGCTGGCCTGGGCGCTCATGCGCGGCGGGCTGTACGTGCTCGGCTTCCTGGTCGTGATCACCCTGCTCGGCCTCGTCCGCTCGCCGCTCGTCATCCTGACCATCCCGGGCGCACTGTTGATCGGCTTCGCCTTCGCATCGGTGGGCATGGCCGCGACGTCATTCATGCGCACGTGGCAGGACTTCGACCTCATCCAGCTCGTCGTGCTGCCCATGTTCCTGTTCAGCGGCACATTCTTCCCGATCGACCGCTACCCCGAAGCGCTGCGCCTCGTCATCCAGCTGACGCCGCTGTACCGCGGCGTCGACCTCCTGCGCTCACTGTCGCTGGGCGTCATTGGCCCGTCGATATTGATCGACGTCGTCTACCTGTCGCTGATGGGCTTTGCCGGTCTCGCCGTCGTGTCGCGCCGGCTTGACAAGCTGCTCCTGCGCTAGCGGCCCGGAACCGGTCCCTGGCGCACGCCGAGCACGTTGCCGTCGGGGTCCTTGATCCAGGCGCCGCGCGCCGGGCCCAGCGGCGCGATGCCGTTGACGGTCGTCAGGCCGGGCCCGGAGTACTCCTCGAACATGCCGCCGCGTGAGCGGATCTCCGCCATCTCGGCCTCGATGTCGGCGACCTCGAAATGGGCCACGGTCTGGCCCCGCTCGACCGGCGGCCGCTTGTAGGTCGACAGCTGCGAGCCATCGCCGGCTCCGAAGCGGACGGCGAACGGCGTCTGCTCGAGCACGGTCAGGCCGAGCACGTCGCGATAGAAGGAGACGGTCCGGTCGAGGTCGGTGACGGGAATGGTCGGCACGACCATCGCATTGGCGAGCATGTGTTCCTCCACGAGACTTGCGCTGCTTCCGCCTGATTACCCCTGTCGATTCGTTGGAGCGCCGTTCGTTGTTATCGCGAAACGGTCGACAAGCGAGCCGTGATGTGCGACTGACAGGAGGTCAGGAAATGGGCAGCAAGATTATTCACGTCGAGGTGACGGGCAAGGACGGCCCAGCGCTGCAGAAGTTCTACAGCGACGTCTTTGGCTGGAGTCTCGACACCAACAACCCCGGTGGCTACGGCATGGAGCGCCAGGGCGACATGACTGCCGGCATCGGCGCGGCGAACGACGGCGGCGCCGGCCTCGTGACGTTCTACGTGCATGCCGACGATCCGGCCAAGACCCTTGAGAAGGTGGCAGCCAACGGCGGCCGCGTGCTCATGCCCCTGACCGAGGTCGCGCCGAACACGACCATCGCGCTGTTCGCCGACCCGGAGGGCCACGTCGTCGGCCTGATGTAGGCCGTCGTCAAGGCGTCGAGGGGCGCCGGCGGGGAGTGCCGAAGATCCGCTTCGCTCCACCCGTCGCCGGCGCCCATTCGATCGTCGTCGCGCCAATGAACGCCATGTAGTCGCTGAGCGCCGCGCGCAGCTGCCCAACGAAGCCTTCCGCCGCGCGCGGCGCGAAACCTTCTTCCCACCAGATGCCGAGAATGCGCAGGCTGCGCGCGGCGCGCTCGTAGCGCGGCTCGATCCGGCCGACGAGTCGATCGCCGTAAAGGATGGGCAGCACGTAGTATCCTCAGCGCCGCTTCGGCTCGGGCACGTACACCTCCCACAGGTACTCGAAGCCGAACAGCTGGCGGACCAGGCCGCGGTCCCACATCAACGGATCGAGCGCCGCGAGGAACGTCACCCTTGGGTCCGCGATCGGCCCGGCGTGTTCCGCGGCCGCCAGCGCCGGCCGCTCGGCGGCCGGCGCGTAGAGCAGCTGCTTATGGCCTTCGACGCGAACCGGGACGAGGACGCCGGCCTCGACCATCTCGAGCGTGTGCCCTGTTCGCTCCGGGCCGAGGCCCGTGCCGATCATCACGTCATTGCCCGCCGTGGGCCGCGACAGGCCGATCGATCTGTAGCGCGACAGCAGACGATGCTTGGCGGCCAGCTCGTCGGTCTCGGTCCGGGCCAGGATCTCCGCCGGCACGAGGCGCTCGATCAGGTCGTAGTAGCGCCGGTTGCCCTCGCGCCGGGCAATGCCCACACGTCCGCTGACGAAGAGCGCCTCGAGGATCGCCCGCGACGCGCGCGTCGGTGCCCACCACCAGTCGACCGAGTGCGAGTGGTGGGCGAAGGCGGCCGTCGTCAGCGGCCCGCGCGCCTCGATGGTGGCCAGGATGTCGGCCGCAACATCGGCGTGCTCGCGCAGGATGCCTTCGCCGTAGTAGGCGCCGTAGCGTGCCCACGTCAGCCGATAGTGGGGCAGCTCCTCAATGGGCACCATGTTCAGGCTCTTGTTGTAGATCTCGAACAGGAGCCGATCCGGGCCATACAGCCACTGCTCGCACCAGCCGCGGCGGTAGTCCCGGATGCGCGCGTGGAGGACGAGGTCGTGGTTGCGCGCGCCGGGCACTTCGAGTGGGTCGAACTGGAGGACGGCCAGGCGCTCGACCACGCTCAGCACACCTTCGGGCGCGGCCGGCAACGAGCGCGGCGGGTTGAGCAGGTGGCGATCGACCAGGAACCGGCGCGCGGCCGGCGCCGAGAGCTCGAGCGTCAGTTGAGTCAGCCTCCATCGTGTGCCTTGGGCGTCTGCGCCGGTGAAATGTAGCCTTGCCTATACTCGGTTGACCCATGGCCACCCAGCGTGATTACTACGACATCCTGGGCGTGCCCCGCGGCGCATCGGACGACGACATCAAGCGCTCGTTCCGCAAGCTCGCCCAGCAGTGGCACCCCGACGTGAACACCTCGCACGAAGCCGACACGCGCTTCAAGGAGATCAACGAGGCCTACCAGGTGCTGTCCGATCCGCAGCGCCGGCAGGCTTACGACATGTTCGGCCACGCCGCGGCAGGAGCCGGTGCAACGGGGTTCGATCCGTTCGGGGGCTTTGGCGCGGGCCAGGCTGGCGGCTTCCAGGGCTTCGGCGACATCTTCGACGCGTTCTTCGGCGGCACCGCGGGCGCGGGCCGCCGGCCGCACGTACCGACCGGCGCGGACCTGCGCTACGACCTCCAGGTGACCTTTGCCGAGTCGATCGGTGGCGTCGACAAGGAGGTCGAGTTCACCGCGCTCTCGCGCTGTGAGACGTGCGCGGGAACGGGCGCCGAGCCCGGAACGTCACCGACCACCTGCCCGAAGTGCCATGGTACTGGCGAGCTGCGCCAGGTCCGCTCGACGGTGCTCGGCCAGATCGTCAACGTCGTGGCCTGCGATCGCTGCCGGGGGACGGGCAAGATAGTCGAGACGCCGTGCCACACCTGCCGCGGCGACGGCCGCGTCGAGCGCAAGCGAACGCTGCGCGTGAGCGTCCCGGCGGGCATCGACGACAGTCACCAGATCCGTCTTTCAGGCGAGGGCGAGGCCGCGCCACGCGGCGGCGTGCCGGGCAACCTCTACGTCGTCATCCACGTCACGCCGCACCCGCAGCTGCGCCGGCGTGACGCCGAGCTGTACTTCGACCTGCCCATCTCGATCACCCAGGCCGCGCTCGGCGCGCGCATGACGATCCCGACCGCCGACGGCGAGGAGGAGATCGAGATCCGGCCGGGCACGCAGAGCGGAAGCGAGATCCGGCTGCGCGGCAAGGGCGTGCCACATCTACGCCGCGCCGGATCACGGGGCGATCTGCACGTCATGGTCGAGGTCCGCGTCCCGTCGAAGCTGAGCGCACGCCAGAGGGAGCTGCTCGAGCAGCTGGCTGTCGAGATGGGCGAGACGGAGGACGCGGCTGCTGCGCCCGAGTCGGACTCCCCGGGCGATCGCCCGCGCGCAGGCAGGCGCCGCCGCCGTCGCGGACTCAGCGACCGGCTCCGGGACGCCATCAGCTGACCGACGAAGAGGGCCTGTCGGCGGCCGGAACGTGGCTCGAGCTGTCAGTCAGCGCCGACCACGAGGCGGTCGAGCAGGTCAGCGAGATCCTGTCGCGCGTCTGTCCTGGTGGAGTGACCGTGGAGGCACCTTTCGAGCTCGTCGACGAGGGACTGGCCGCGCGAGTAGACACGCGGCGGCCGGCCACTGTCCGCGGTTACATCTCGGCCGTCGAGCCGGCCGCCGCCCGCGCGGCCGTGAAGCGCGCGCGCGACGACCTGGCCCACCTCCAGGCGTTTCAGATCCGGCCGATCGGCGAGCTCGAGACACGCGTCGTCCACGAGGAGGACTGGACCGAGGCCTGGAAGCAGCACTTCCCCGTCATGCGCGTCGGCCACAGGCTGGTGATCCGGCCAACCTGGCGCGAGCACGAGCCGACCGGTGACGATGTCGTCATCAGCCTCGATCCGGGCATGGCCTTCGGCACCGGCCTGCATCCGACGACACGCCTGTGCATGGCCCTGATCGATGATCTCGCCGGCGAGGGCCTGTTTGATCACGCGAGTGTTCTTGATGTCGGTTGCGGATCGGGCATCCTGTCGATCTGCGCTGGGCTTCTGGGTGCGGCACTCGTTCTGGGCGTCGATACGGATCCGCTCGCCGTCGAGACGACGCGCCGTAACGCGCGTCTGAACGGGCTATCTCGGGTCATCGAGGCGCGCACGGGCAGTGTCCCTTTGGCCGACGACGAGACGCATTTCGACATCGTCCTGGCCAACCTGATCGCCTCGCTGTTGGTCGACCTTGCCGTCCCGCTCTCCTATGTCGTGCGCCCGGGAGGCAGGCTCGTGGCGAGCGGGATCTTCCGCGACCGTGAGCCCGACGTCCGCAACGCGTTCGAGTCGGCTGGCCTGCGCATCGTGGACCGCAGGTCGGAGACCGACTGGGTGGCGCTCGTGGCCGAGCGGCCAGCCTGACCGGCACGCCTTACCATCGCCGGCATGGCCAATGAGGACTGCCTTTTCTGCCGCATCGTCGCGATGGAGTTCCCGGCGGACATCGTCTTCGAGGACGATCAGGTCATAGCGTTCCGCGACATCAACCCCAAGGCGCCGGTGCACATCCTGCTGATTCCGCGCGACCACATCACGTCCGCCGCGAGCTTGACCGAGGCGAACGGACCGATGCTGGGACGGATGTTCGCCGTGGCCGCCCAGCTCGCACGCGACGAGGGCATCGCCCGGAGCGGCTTCAGACTGACGACCAACTCGGGCGCGGGTGCCGGGCAGAGCGTGCCGCACCTGCACTTCCACCTGATGGGCGGCCGACAGATGGGCTGGCCGCCCGGCTGAGCCTCCTATGCGCCCGTGGTGCGCCCGTGATGCGCCAGTTAGGCCGCGATGCGCACGCCGCATCGATGTGCCGCTATTCCCTCCGCGAACTCAGCTCGACGGACGGTTTCGGGGCGACCTCACACAGGGAATTGCCGACAGCTGATGGGGCACGCGCATCAGGCGTTACGCGGGCCGCGTTCCGCGGGCGTTCCGCGGGCGTTCCGCGGCCCTCGGCCCGCGCCGCCCGGCTGCGGCTCAGTCTTCTTGCTCGACCGGCAGCGGCGGGGCAATGCCTTCGCGGTAGGCGAGCAGGGCCGCCTCCACCCGGCTGCGCACGCGCAGCTTGCCCAGGATGCTCGTCATGTAGTGCTTGATCGTCTTCTCGGCCAGGCCGAGCCGGTCGCCAATCTCCTGGTTGGACAGCCCCGCGGCCACCAGCTCGAGCACTTCCCGTTCGCGCGTGGAAAGCTCGTCGAGCGGAGTGGAACGCGGCTTGCTCATCTCGCGCAGCAGGCCCCACGCCAGCCCGGGCGCCACGTACACCTCGCCCGCGTTGACCGTCTTGAGCACGTTCATCAGCTCGCTCGCAGCCGCGCCCTTGAGCACGTAGCCCGAGGCGCCAGCCTTCATCGCCGCGAGCAGGTCGTCCTCGTCCTCCGACACGGTCAGCATCACGACGCGCGTCGCGGGCAGTGACGCGCTGATCTCTCGTGCCGCGACCAGTCCGCCACCGGGCATGGCGATATCGAGCAGGCAGACGTCCGGGCGATGCAGTTCGGCAAGACGTACGGCCTCCTCGGCCGACGCGCCCTCGCCGACGACCTCGAAGTCCGAGTGTGCTGCCAGCGACGACACGACACCGGCCCGAAACATGGGATGGTCGTCGGCGACCAGCACGCGAATCCGCTCGCCGGGCACGGTCGTGGCGGAGCTCAAACCGGCCACCTGACGGTCACGCTCGCTCCGCCACCGGCGCGCGTGCCGATCTCGAATCCGCCACCCAGGACCTCGGCCTGCTCGCGGATGCCGGCCAGGCCGAGATGCTCTTCCGCGCCGACCTGTGACGCATCGAAGCCGGGCCCGGCATCGGACACAGTCAGACGGATCTCCGTCTTGTCGCCATCGAGCGCCACCTTGACGTCATTGCCCTGGCCGTGGCGCGTCGCGTTGGACAGGAGCTCCTGGGTCGCGCGGAAGAGCGCGATCTTCGTCGACAGCGGCGCTTCCCTGGGCATGTCGCCGACCTCGACCGTTACCGACACGCCCGTTCGGCGCGAGTGGTCGTCGACCGCTCGGCGTACCGCGTCGGACGTCGTCAGCGCCCGCAGCTCGGGCAGGCGCAGCCCGGCCGCGACCGAGCGCATGTCGCGCAGCGCGTCGTTGACCGCGGCCTTGACGTCGTCCGTGGCCTTCGCCGACCGTGCCGAATCGGTGCCATCCACCTCGTCGAGGCGAAGCATGGCCAGGGCCAGCATCTGGCCCGGACCGTCGTGCAGGTCGCTGCTGATACGGCGCAGCTGGCGCTCGGACAGCGTCGTGTTGCGTTCGGCCGCGAGTCGGGCGCGGTCGCGCAGCAGCTTGTTCTGGTCGAGCAGCGTCTGGAGCTCGGTGACCTGCTCCTGGAGCGCGACCTGCTGACGCTTGATCGTCCGGCTGCCGCCGCGGACGATGCCGAACAGGAACAGGTACACGAGTGTCACGCCAACGCCCACGGCGAGCCACGACTGAAGCTGGGCCTGGCCCACCTCCTGGTCGATCTCGTTCGGCTGCTGGTAGAACTCGGCGACCGCGATGATCCGGCCGTTGTCGCTCTGACGGACTGGGATGTACATCTGGACCAGGCGGTTGAAGCCGCGCGCTCGCTCGCCGACGTTCTCCGGGTTCTGGAGATTGCTCATATCGGCCACGACCGTTCCGTCGATCGCCGCCTTGAGATCGTCGTCGATCGGAAACTGCTTCCCGATCAGTGTCCGATCGGGGCTGTACTCGATCGTCCCGTCCAGTCGCCAGATCTTGAGCGCGACGATCTTCTCGCCGAAGGCCGTGTCGCTGAGCAGCGTGTCGATGCTGGCCACGTCCGTGACCGTGAGCCACTGGCCATTGGCCAGCGTCTGTAGATGAGGCTCGATAAAGCTCTGGACGTACAGGCCGGTGATCGACGCGGTGCGGTCGATGATGCCGCGCTCGAGCAGGCTACTGACCCACCAGCCGATCGTCAGGCCACCGACCACGAGCACGAGCAGGCTCGCAAGCAGGAAACGGCGCGCGAGCGACGTTGACTGGTTCAGGCCGAGCAGGCCGCCAATGCGCCCGATCGCCCTGCGCCACGCCGTGGGCCGTTGAGCTCCTGCCTGCGTCGCGCGTTGGGCGGTGGTCGCTGTGGGCAGCGGCTCGCGGATCGCCTCTGACATCGAACAGATCGTAGCCCTGTGCCTGCTCGACTCCAACGGACCTTCGTCTGAACTCAGCGCGGGCCATGGTCTCTACCTCGGTCGCCTACGACCTCCGTTCGGTGAGCTCCATGGATCGAGCGGCCTGAATATGCACCAAGCAGCCTGAATATGTCGCGGAGTGGCCGATACGCCAGCAGCATGTGACGGGTTCTGACAAGAGGTGATCGCTGCGACGGGCCCTTCCGGTTATTGACGATGAAGCCCCGGGCGGCCATCGTGAGGCGATGACGGCGACGGCTGCTCCGAGAACTCAGCAGGTAGCTCGGCTTGCCGCCGTCGTAGGCGTGCTCGGCATCGCCGACGGCCTCGCGGCACTTGGGGATCACGGCCGCGTTACCGCTGACTACGTCCGGAGCCTACATCTGCCTGGAACTCCCGCGCCGGACACGTCGAGGTGGGACGGCTTGGTCGCGGCAACCAGCGTTGAAGCGCTAGTCGCAGTTGTAATCGGCGTCGCCCTGCTGCTGCGTGGCGGCCGCACTGTCTTTGCAATGGCTGCGGTCTTATCGGCGTTCGCGCTCGGAACGACGGTTTTGGCGATCGCGACGATGGCCGAACTCGAGGCAATTGCCGTTGGGCCACTGCAATTGAGTCCGGTTGCTACGGCGGTCGCTATCGCGACCGCGGCGGTCATCTCAATCGGCGCAGCGGCGTTTGGCTGGCACGACGCCCCGTCTGAGTCGCACATTCAGACTCCTCACATGCCGCCGCCAACACATCAAGCCTAACGGAGGGGAAGGCCGCTTCACGGCACAGCACGGAAAAGGCGCGTCGAGCGCGTTTGGCACTGGGCGGTCGCTTCCCCACGCCAGGCCCCGAGCCGTCCATATTTAGGCCGATCGATCCATATCCAGGCCGATCGGTACATGGGCTGCGAGAACGACGTGTCGGTCGCCTGCGTGCGGAGCGGTGAGTAGCGCTGGGTCAGCCTTCGGAATCGACGATCGCCAGCGGCGTGTCGGCGCCGACGCGCTTCTGGACCTCGGAGCGCTTGATCTTGAGCGTGTGGGTGCGCGGGAAGTCGGCCTCGGGCCAGATCTGGAAGTCGTCGAGACGCTGGAACTGGCTGAGGCGGCTGTTGGCCCCGCGGATGAGCGGCTCGATTCGCGCGCGTAGCGCAGCGCGCTCCGCGTCCGTGGCAGGCGGCGGCGGCGCGGGTGAGCCGGGCGTGATGATCGGTGGCGCGTCGGGCGACAGGACGATCGCCTCCAGGCGGCCGGGCCTGGTCTCGACGACGACAGCCTGCTCGAGGCCGACGTCGGACAGGACGTTCTCGATGTCCTCGGGATAGACGTTCAGCCCGTTGGGCAGAACGATGATGTTCTTGGTACGGCCGAGGAGGACCAGGTTGCCGCGCTTGTCGAAGCGGCCGACGTCGCCGGTCCGGTACCAGCCGTCGGACGTCTTGGCCGCGGCCGTCGCGGCGGGATCCTGCCAGTAGCCGTCGAAGACGGTGTCGCCGCCGATCAGGATCTCGCGCGTTTCCTCGGCGAGACGGAGCCCGACGGGCTCGGTGACCTTGCCCACCGTGCCAGTGGGATGGTCGTTCTCACGCGTGGCCGCCACCGGGCCGCACTCGGTCGCGCCGTAGCCCTGAAGCACGACGACGCCGAGGCTCTGCCAGTCCTCCTGCAGTGCCGGCGGCAGATATGCACCGGCACTCACCATCAGCCGCAGCGCGCCGCCGAGTTGCTGGTGGACCTGGCGGAACAGCAGGCGCCGCGCCCAGTACGGCAGGTGGCGCGCGACGCGCTGCGCGCGGCTGAAGGTCTTCTCCTTGCCCTGGCGCTTGACCTCACGCTCGAGACCGATCCAGAACAGCTCGAGCAACTGTGGCACCAGGACTATCGTCGTCACGCGCTCCTCGCGGAACGACTCGAAGATGACGCGTGGCGTTCGTGAGCGGACCCACATGATGTGGGCGCCGAGCATCGTCCCGAACATGATGATCGGCGCCTGCTCGAAGAGGTGCGACGCGGGCAGCAGGCTGACCGTCCGGTGCTCGCGCGCGGGCAGGATCTTGTCGATCGCCTCGAGCGTGGCCAGGATCGTGCCGTGGTTGAGCATCACGCCCTTGGGCACGCCGGTCGTGCCCGACGTGTAGATCACCTCGAATAGTGAGTCGCGCGTTGGTCGCGCCCATGCGTCGACCTGCGCCTCCCAGTCCGGCGGAAAGATGATGTCGTCGCCGCCCTCGTCCGTGCCGGCGGCGTTCTGGTGAGAGGGCGGCGATGCCAGCCACTCGACCGTGCGGATGTTCAGGTGCTCGAGCCCGCTGCCTTCCGGATCAGGTGCGTCGAAGCCCGTGCCGATGGCCAGCCACTGGGCGCCGGCGCTCCGGGCGATGCGCTGTAGAACGTCGGGGGCCATGCGCAGGTCGAGTGGCACGATCACCGCCTCGGCGCGCGCCGCCCCGAAATAGACCGCGGGCAGGTCCGGGGTCGACGGGCTCCAGGTCAGGATCCGATCGCCGGGTTTGATGCCCAGGCCGCGCAGCCGCCACGCGACGAGCTTTGAGTGGTGGTCGACGTCCGCCGCCGTCCACCGGAGATGCGGCCCGTCGTCCGTCCGCAGCACGTACTGCTCGCGCCCCGCGTAGCGCTTGGCCGCGTCCTCGATCAGGTCGATCAGTGACGTGAACGTCCGCGGATCAGGTAATTCCCACATGACGGGCCGGAGTCTATTCGGCGGCGCAAGGACCATTGGCATTTGCCGCTCCAGCGCGCTGCGGGTACACTTCGGCGGCCTCAGCGCGGGCAGACGATACCGTCGTGTGACTCGTCATTTCCCCCGCGCATATCCCGCTCGGACACCGGCACCGGGCTCGATGTGGCCGCAAACCAGCCGGCGGGAGGTGATTCCGGATTGGCTGAAGTCCGCGTAGGCGAAAACGAGACCTTCGAGAGTGCCCTGCGACGCTTCAACAAGAAGATCCAGCAGAGCGGCATTCTGGCGGAGGCTCGCCGACGCGAGCACTACGAGAAGCCCAGCGTCAAGCGCAAGCGCAAGGAAGCGAAGCGCAAGAAGGCTGCCCGCACCGAGTAGTCGGGCTCCGACTAACAGCTCGGAACCAAGACTCCCCGCGTGGCCGGCGGCCCAAGAGGCGGTGCCCCGCCTTAAGGACCAATCGGTGACTCTCGCAAGTAGGCTCCAGGAAGACATGACCGCCGCCATCCGCGGCCACGACGAGCTTCGTCGTGACACGCTGCGGATGGTGATCGCGGCTGCCTATAACGAAGCCAAGCGCGCGCGGCGCGACCTGACCGACGACGAGGTTGTCCAGGTCCTGACGCGCGAGGTCAAGACGCGCACCGAATCCGTCGAGGCGTACTCGGCTGTCGGCCGGACCGACGCGGCTGACAAGGAGCGCGCCGAGATCGAGATCATCCGCGCCTACCTGCCCGAGCAGCTCGATCAAGCGGAGTTGGAGCGCCTCGTGCGCGAGGCGGTCGCCGAGAGCGGCGCGACGTCGGCGCGCGAGATGGGCAAGGTCATGTCCGTGCTGATGCCCAAGGTCCGCGGCCGGGCCGACGGCAAGCAGGTCTCGGCGCTCGTCGCCCAGGAGCTGGCGCGGCGCGATCTCGCCGGTCACGGCCACTAGACCCGCTCACGAGATGATTGCCCGCTCTGCGTCGATTCGTGCCTTCACGCGGCGTGACGGGGTGCGCCTCGTCGCAATCGGCCTGCTCATCATCGTTGCCCTGGGCGCGATCCTGGCCATCGATGTCCTGCCTTCACCTATCGGCGGCACCAACGGCATCGTGGATGGGGTCGCGACGGTCGATATCCGCGCGCCGCGGGCGCTCACCTACACGAGTTCCGTCGCGACCGAAGAGCGGCGCAACGAGGCGAGTCAGCAGGTCGCCCCGCAGTACAACTTCTCGGCCGACCGCGCCTCGGCGCTGGCCGATCAGCAGCTCAACGCTTTCGACACGACCGTGTCGCCGGTCGACGCCGCGTTCGCGGCCGTTCTCGACGACGCGACGCGCCAAGCCGCCCTGCGCGCGGCCATCTCGAGCCTGTCGACCAATGCGCAGAACACGCTCGCAGGACTGAGCCAGGTCGATTGGGCCGGGCTGCGCAGCGAGATGACGCACGTGCTCGGGTCGACCGAGGGACTGGAGGTGCGCGACACCCTTCTGGCTGACGTCCGGGGCTCGCTGCCGAATAGGATCGACAGCCGCTTCTCGGCCGACGAGCGCGCGCTCGCGGGCGAGATCCTCTCGCCGCTGGTCATCGCCAACTCCACGTACGACGCCGCCGCGACCCAGCGCGCGCAGGAAGACGCGGCCAACCGAGTCGATCCGGTTCAGTTCGCCGTGCGCAAGGGCGAGGTGCTCGTGTCGCGCGGCCAGCCGATCGACGCCCTGGCCCAGGAGAAGCTGGCCGCGTATGGCCTGCTCGATCCGCAGCCCGACCCGGCGCGCGCCGCAGGCTGGCTCCTCCTCGCGGCGCTGACCGTGGTCCTGCTCCTGGCCTGGATATGGCGCTTCCGGCCGCAGATCTGGCACCGCACGTCGGCGCTGCTGCTCATCGCGCTCGTGCTGATCGTGTCGACCGTGGCATACAAGGCGACCGGCGACCGGTCGGTATTGCCCTACGTCGTGCCCGGCGCGGCCGTCGGCCTGCTGCTGGCCGTGCTACTCGATGCGGGTGCGGCGCTGATCGTGACCGGCATGCTCGCGCTCATCGGCGGCGCGATCGTCGGCAGCGTCGGCTTCGCCATGTACATCCTGCTCGGTGGCATGGCGGGCATCGTCGTCATCCGGCGCGGCGAACGGCTGACTCACTTCGTGCAGGCCGCGATCGCGATCGCCATCGCCAATGTGGTCGTGGTCTCCATCTTCACGTTGCTCGGCGACGGCGACGCCACCGGCCTGGCCGAGCTCGCCGGCGCGGGCCTCGCGTCCGCGGTCGGCAGTGGCCTGGCCGCGGTCGGCTCCTTCCTGCTGGTCGGCAATCTGTTCGGGATCACCACCTCGTTCCAGCTGCTCGAGCTCGCCAACCCGTCGCAGCCGCTGCTGCGCCGGCTGCTGCTCGAGACGCCCGGCACGTACCACCACTCGCTGATGGTCGGCAACCTCGCCGAGCGCGCGGCGGAGGCGATCGGCGGTGACCCGCTCCTGGTCCGCGTCGCGTCCTACTACCACGACGTCGGCAAGCTCAGCAATCCGGTCGCCTTCATCGAGAACCAGGCCGACGGCCAAAACGTGCATGACGAGCTGACGCCCGAGGAATCGGCCCAGCTGGTCAAGTCGCATGTTGCGGCCGGCATCGACCTCGCCTACGAGTACAAGCTGCCGCGGCCGATCATCGCCTTCATTCCGCAGCACCACGGCACGGCGCTGATGAGCTACTTCTACGCCCGGGCCAAGGAGCAGGCCGTGGCCGATTCCGGGCTGCGGCCCGATACGCCGGCAGCGCGCGATGTGGCCGCGGCGGTTGATGAGCGCAAGTTCCGCCACGCGGGGCCGAAGCCGCAGTCACGCGAGGCGGCGATCCTGATGCTGTCCGATTCGGTCGAAGCGTCCGTTCGTTCGCTGCGCCAGCCGGACGAGGCGCAGATTCGGGCGATGGTCGGCCAGATCATCCGGGAGCGCCTCGAGGACGGCCAGTTCGACGAGTGCGACCTGACCCTGCGCGACCTCGACAAGATCCGCGAGGCGTTCGTCGCCCAGCTGCTGGGCATGTACCACCGGCGCATCGAATACCCGCAGAACAAGATCGTCGAGCTCGAGTCGCGCCGCGCGGCGAGCGGCGGCGGCACGGCCAGTTAGGGCGCTGGGCCACAACTTGGCCGCGCACTACCTCGGCGGCTGGCGCATTGACATCACGGTGCGCGACGGAGTGCGCGTGCCATTGAGCGCGGCCGCGATCGCGCGCAGCGCGGTACAGGCGCTCGACGCGGCCGGCGCGCCAGCGCCGGCGTCGCTGGCCGTGATCCTGAGCGGTGACGCCGAACTTGCCGAGCTCAACGAGAAGCACATGGGCCACGAAGGGGCGACCGACGTCCTGTCGTTCCCGATGCTGCCGCCGGGAGCATTCCCGCCACACCCGGGCCAGCACATCGGAAGATCATCGGACAAGCCCTTCGTGCTGCCGCCCGGTCAGCGTCCGCACCTGGGCGACATCGTGATTTCGGTCGAACGGGCCGCTGAGCAGGCTGAGCAGGGCTCGGGCGGCCAGGCTGGCGATGTGCGCTGGTCGGTCGCTGACGAGGTTCGGCTGCTCGTGATTCACGGTGTGCTCCACGTCTGCGGCTGGGATCATGCTGATGCCGACGAGCGCGCCGCGATGCGTGAACTGGAGAACGAGCTGCTGGCGGACAAATGACCGATCACGACACGACCGAACACGACCACGAGCACCATCACCACGCCTACGACTGGCAGGCCGAGCTGCTCGCGATGCGCGAGGCAACGGCTCACTACTACGAGCACCAGTTCGACTGGCGCGGCAAGGATCCGCCGCCCGGCTTCAGCGGCCCGCGCTACTTCCCGCCCGCGCCCGAGTGGCGGCTCGCGGCGCGCCTCGACAGCTCTGTCCCGGGCGCAGGCGACCACACCGAGATCGCGACATCGACCGGCCAGGTGCGCCAGATGCACGTCGCCGGCGATCTCGTGTTTGATACAGAAGGAGCGGAGCGTCGGTTGACCGCGTTCGTCAGCCAGGATGCCGAGGGCTACGAGGTGCTCTTCGTGCCCTTCCGTGATGGCACTTCGGGAACGGAAACCTACGGGGCGGGCCGTTATGTCGAGGCGCCGTTCGATTCGGAGTCACCCGACGAGCCGATCGAGCTCGACTTCAACTTCGCCTACAACCCGTCGTGCGTTTACAGCGCGGCATATGACTGCCCGTACCCGCCGCCGCAGAACAAGCTGCCCATCCCCGTGCGTGCCGGCGAGCGCCTGCCGTATGACGAGGCGGCGCACTAGGGCGGGCTAGAGGTTGCCGGTGAAGTAGGCGAAGCCGCTGCTGATCCAGATGGCCACGAAACAGACGGCCACGATGCGGCCGATCCACGGCGCGGCGTCGTAAGCAAGCGAGGGTCGGAAGCGGATCAACGCGAACTTGATGGCGAGCAGTGAGAACGCCGTCGAGCCCGCGATGACGTGGATCGCCACCCGCAGCGGGTCGTGCGGCGCGCCGATGTCGACCATGCAGAAGAAGGCGATGACCGCGGCGAGGACGATGGTGATTCGGCCGCCGATGCGGTGGACGCGCATCATCGAGCGCATCTTGATCCGGCCGCGGGGCAGATGGCCGAGCACCGATTCCATCGTGTAGAACTGGCTGAAGGTCAACAGCACGACCACCGTCGAGCCGACTGCCTTGATCGCCGCCTTCTGGTCCGTGTAGTAGAAGGCAGGCACGGCCAGGCCGATGACGGTCATTACGACGAGTACGACAGCCCACACGCCGAACACGGCGGTGAGCACCAGAACCGCGTCCGTTAGCCAGTCGGGCACGCGCGTCCGACGCGGGTAAGTCTTGGCCGGAGTAGCCGGCGCCGCGGGAACCGGCGCTGTGGGTGCAGTCACGCGCGCATCGTACGAGCGCCTGCAAGTGTCCCGGCCGCTAGCTTTCGTCTCCGGTCAGCAGCCCTCGGAGAGGTCGTACGGCATTTGAACCGGTGCTGCGTCGTCGGACAACGTCAGCTTCTGGTCGACAGGCGTGTCGCCCAGTATTCCTTCGAACTTGGATCGTCCGTTGGCATCAGTGATCGCGACGTGCCAGGGCAGCACCGGCGGCTGTGGCTGGCTGAATTGTTCATTGATCACCTGGCTCGCACCGGCGTCAACGGTCGTGTGCCATGTCTCGTTGATGGCCCCAGTGACTCTGTCCGACGAGTCGTTGAGGATCTTGAGGTGGAAGCCGCCGCAGGCGTTCGACGGAAGACCCGCGTAGTCGATCTGCGTCGGTCGGGGGCATTGACTGCGCAGCACAGCGGTCGTGTGGACGATGCTCTCGCTCGAAAGGGTCAGGCCAAAGTCGATCATGGGCTGTACGACGAATGACCCGAGAGACTTGCCCTTCGAGTCTGTAACGACCGCGGTCCACGTGAGCGCCGGAGGACGATCCGTAGCACCCGGTTCGACGACTCGAGTCGAGTTCGCGTCAACCGTTGCCGTCCATTGGTCGTTCAGGGTGACCCCGATTGCGCTGCCCGCTTGATTGACGATCGTCAGCTTGGCCGACGCACATTGATCGTTTGACGTCGCCAACGCGGCGGAAGCCCGTGGAGCAGTGGGCGGGGCGCCGCCGGTCGGCCCGCAGCCGGCAGCGACGAGAGCCAGGAGCAGCGCGGGCAGGGCGCGATTCATCGTTCGCACATGCTCGTGACGGTGGCCATTCCCGGCCAGTGCCATTGGTCGGTAGGATTGCCAAGTACCCGGTCGCGGTCTCGATCGGGCGTGTTTGCGTGTCCGGAGAGATGAAGATCGTCGTCGGCCTGGGCAATCCCGGGCGCCAATACGAACAGACCCGGCACAACGTCGGCTGGATGGTCCTCGACCGGCTCC
>Ga0209638_1000132_pt1 | contig 47807 bp, 46 predicted proteins | sample BarGraNGADG00211_FD_184490 | JGI IMG/M metagenome (GOLD analysis project Ga0209638, IMG submission 184490) | Arctic peat soil microbial communities from Barrow, Alaska - Barrow Graham LP Ref core NGADG0002-211 (SPAdes) (version 2) | ecosystem: Environmental > Terrestrial > Soil > Wetlands > Peat... | reverse complement strand
CGACGAGGCCGAGGAACTGCCGGTCTGAGCTGATCCCGACCGTCGCCTGGCAGACCGCCAAGGCAACCAGCTCGCTGTCGGTAATCGACGCTGGCCGGCCGCAGCGGGCAGGGACCCGATAGTCGTCAGCGAAGACGTAGCCTGCAACAACAAGGGCTTCCAGATCCGTCATCTCGAGCTCCAATCTCGAGGGGACACAGGTCTGGAAGCCCTTTCTTCGTCAAACGACGGGTCCCTGCGCGACCCGCCGACTTTCACATCAGCCCTCTAGCTGCGCGCGGCGCACCGTCGCGGCAGGTACCGCGTGGTCACGACGGAGGAGATCGAGGGAGCGCGGGCGAGCAGCGATTGCGCCTGCATCCATTGTCCGAACCGCCGCCACTGCGCGACGCGCAGGCAACCGATTCCGCTCGTGCCTGCGAGCAGCGCGAGCGTCGCGTGCGTGGAGCGTGAGAGGAACGTGGGCTCGGACGCAGTCACGTGGCCGAGGATCGCGATCGCACGTCCGGGATCGCGCCGCGCAAGTGCGGTTCCGGCGATGAAGGCGTCGACGAAGCGTGTCACCGTTGCTCGATACTGCGGGTCCGAGCGGAGACGTGACGAGCTCGCGACGAGGACGAGCTCGTCGTACGTGGGAATGCCCGCGCGATCGACGGGGATGACCGTTGGGTGCAGGCCCCGCTGCTCGAGCTGGATGCCTTCGACATTGCGATACACGCCGAGCACCGCGTCCACCTTGTGGGCGAGCAGCGCGGGCAGGAGGTTGTAGCCGACGTTCACGATCTTGACGTTCTTGCGCGCGAGGCCGACGTGCTTCAGGACGGTGTCGAGCGTCGCATAGTCGGACGGCACGCCGGTGATGCCGATCGTCCGGCCCGCGAGGTCGCGAACGGATCGCACTGACGGCTCGACGGCGATGATCGAGTTGAGCGGCTGCGGCACCACGGCGGCAACGGCGACGACGGGCAGCTTCTTCGCGGCAGCGAAGAACAGCTCCTGCTCGTACGAGACGGCAAGGTCGCTCTTGCCGGCGGCGACAAGCTTGAGCGGTGCGGTCGGATCGGATGGCGCGCGAATCGACACGTCGAGGCCCGCTTTCGCGAAGAGGCCGGTGTCGCGCGCGACATAGAAGCCGACATGGTCGGGGTTCGGTGTCCAGTCGAGCGTGAGCGTCACCTTCCGGCCTCCCGCCGATCCAGCGCCTGCAGCGAGGATGAGCGCCGCGAGAACGGTGCCGGCGATCGCGCGCTTACGCATGGGGAACCTCCCGCTTCCAGGGGACGAGGAGATGCTCCGAGACGGTGACGAGCGCGTAGAGCGCGAGCGCGATCGCGGAGAGGATGAGGACGGCTGCAAAGATCCGCCCCGTCGCGAGTGCGGGCTGCGCCTGGAGCATGACGAAGCCGAGCCCGGACGAGGAGCCCGCCCACTCGCCGAACACGGCGCCGACCGCCGCGTACGTCGCGGCGATCCTCAGGCCGGAGAAGATCGCCGGCAGCGCGGCGGGAAACTCGACGCGCCGAAAGATCGCGAACCGGCTCCCGTGGAGCGTGCGCATCATCCGGACGAGCTCCCTGTCGACCGATTGGAGCCCGTCGGCAGCGTTCACGACGATCGGGAAGAAGCACACGATCGCCACCACGACGAGCTTCGGTGCAATGCCGTAGCCGAGGACGATCGCGAGGACCGGTGCCAGCACGACGGTCGGCACCGCCTGCGAGAGAACGAGCAGCGGCAGCAGCGCCTGCCGGAGCGCGGACGAGAGGTGGACGAGCACTGCGATCGTGAGCCCGAGCACGACGGACAGCAGAAAGCCGAGAACGACTTCGCGCACGGTCACCAGTGTCGCGTTCCCGAGCAAGCCGGCATCGGCGCCGAACGCAGACGCGATGGAAGAGGGAGCGGGGAAGAGATAGTCGGGCACGTGGGCGGCGCGGACGACGAGCTCCCAGACGCCGGTCGCGGCGGCAAGAAGAACGAGCGGCGGCATGAGGCGTCTCATCCGAGCGCCTCGAGCGTGAGCTCGCGCAGTGCGACGAAGGCGGGGCTCGTCACGAGCTCGCGGCGTGTCCGGCCGTCGCGCGGAAGGCGCACGTCGAGCTCGGAGACGATCCGGCCGCCGTCGAGAACCAAGACTCGGTCGCACAGCAGAAGCGCCTCTTCGATGTCGTGCGTGACGAGCAGCAGCGTGCGCGGCTCGGTGTCGAGGGCCGCCGCGAGCCATTCCTGCAGCTCGCCGCGCGTGATCGCATCGAGTGCGCCGAACGGCTCGTCGAGCAGGAGCACCTCCTTGCCTGCGAGGAGCGTGCGGAGGAACGCGACGCGCTGCCGCATCCCGAACGAGAGCTGAGCGGGTCGCAGCCACTCGGCGCCCGCGAGCCCGAGCCGTTCGAAGAGCGGCTCGGTCCGGCGTCGTGCCTCGTTCCGCGGCAGGCCGTCGTTGACGAGCGCGAGGCAGGCGTTGTCGAGCGCGGTGCGCCAGGGGAGAAGACAGTCGCGCTGTGGCATCAGTGCACACTGCGCGAGCCGTGCTTCGGCTGCGGTCTCGCCTCCGACGGACACCGTGCCGTCGTCGGTCTCGTCGAGGCCGGCGACGAGCGAGAGCAGCGTCGACTTGCCGGCCCCGCTGCGGCCCACGATCCCGACCCGCTCACGCAGCCGCACGTGGAGGTCGACTCCGTCGAGCACCCGCTTGCCGCCGAGCATCCGCATGACGCGGTCGAGAACGACGCCTGCGACTGCGATCGGAGATCGAGCGTCCGTCACCTCGGCGATCGACTGCATCGTGCGCTCCCTTCGCCGGCATGACCCGGATCAGGTTCGACGGGTACGCGCTAGGAAACGCTCTCTCAGTCCCTCAGACAGGGACTCCCCGGTTTCGGCAAGCCTACCCGACCGGTCATCCAGGTGGCATCAATCATCTAGCCTGCCAGCGGTGTCGCGCCGCCTCCTCGCCGGTCTCGTCTGCGCGCTCGCGCTCGCGCCGGCAGCCAACGCCGCGACGACGCCGACCGCCCCCGTGTTCAACGGCAAGGGGCGGCTTGTCCAGACGCCCTTCGCTCCTGCGCTCGGAACGGCGCACCTGACGAAGAAGCACGTGCTCGCCGTCTTCGAGGCGAATCCGACGGTCTCCGCATGGCTCGGCCGGTATCCGTCGAAGGGGCTCGTCGACGAGGAGACGTACGACTCGAAGCTCGCGAGCTGGACGGTCAAGATCTGGTGGGGGAAGGCCGGCGAGATCGCCGAGGGCCGCGTCGACGATGCGAGCGGTGTCGTGCTCGAGGCGTGGACCGGCCCCCTCGTCGCGTGGAAGATGGGCCGCGGCTACAAGGGCGCGTTCGGCGGCGACAAGATCAACGATCCCTGGATCTGGGGCGCGTTTTGCTTCGTCTTCTTACTCGGGCTCGCGGACCTGCGGCGCCCGCTTTCAGTCCGCAACCTCGACCTGCTGATGCTGCTCTCGCCGACCGCGTCGCTCTGGTACTTCAACCACGGTGACGTCTTCACGGCGGTGCCGCTGTTCTATCCGGCGATCGTATGGGTTGTCATTCGGGGCGTGTGGATCGGCGCAACCGGTCGCGGCTCGCGTACACGAGCGGTTTGGCCCGCGTGGATCCTGCTTGCGGCCGCGGTGTTCCTTGCCGGTTTTCGCATCGGCTTGAACGTCCAGGCATCGAACGTGATCGACGTCGGCTATTCGGGAGTCATCGGTGCGGAGCGCATCGTGCACGGCGAGGCGCCCTGGGGGAACTTCCCGGTGGAGGACGATCTGAAGGCCTGCGGTCCGACCGATGCTGCAGGCGAGATCCGCGACCGGATCCAGACGAACGGCCGCTGCGAGTCGGCGAATCCGCAGGGCGACACGTACGGCCCCGTGGCCTACGAGTCGTACATCCCCGGCTACCTCGTGCGCGGCTGGAGCGGCAAGTGGGACAACCTTCCCGCGGCCCACTTCACGTCGATCGCCTTCGATCTTCTGAGCATGCTCGGCCTCTGGCTCGTCGGGCGTCGCTTCGGCGGCTTCAAGCTCGGGGCCGCGCTCACGTTCGCCTGGGCCGCGTATCCATTCACGCAGTACGCGTCGAGCTCGAACACGAACGACGCATTGATGCCGTGCTTCCTCATCTTCGGCTTCTGGCTTGCCTCGTCACCGGTCGGACGCGGCGTTTTCGGCGCGCTCTCAGCGTGGACGAAGTTCGCCTCGCTCGTCGTGGCGCCGCTCTGGCTGACGTACCCGGAGCGGCGGCTGTCGAGACGCTTCGTCGCAGGCTTCGCCGCGGCGACGCTCGCCGCATTCTCCGTCGTCTTGCTCGAGCCGAGCCCGCTCCACGAGCTCCGCGTCTTCTGGGATCGCACGGTCACGTGGCAGATCGGTCGCGATTCGCCGTTCTCGATCTGGGACTGGGGGCAGTACCACGCCCGCGGGCTTCCCGACCTGAAGCTCGTGCAGCACGTGTTCCAGGCGCTGCTCGTCGTCGGCGCCCTCGCGGCCGCTTTCGTTCCACGGCGAAAGTCGCCCCTCCAGCTCGCGGCGCTCACCGCAGCGCTGCTCGCCGGCTTCGAGCTGGTCCTCACCTACTGGCTCTACACGTACATTCCCTGGTTCTTCCCCTTCGCCGCGATCGCGTTGCTCGCGCCTGCGGCGCTCCACCGACCGCGACAGGACGATGCCGAGAATCCGCAGCTCGAGCCGCCTCAGCTCGTTCCTTCCGGCTGAGCTTCGCCGCCCGCTGCTCGCGGGCGCCGGCGTCTTCGTCGCGGCGTGGTCCTTCGTCTCGTTCCTGCCCGCGTACGGCGACTGGCTGTTCGGCGACGTCCGGTTCTACGACAACTGGGCCAACATGATGTCGAACCATCTCGTCCCGTATCGCGACTTCAACCTCGAATATCCGCCCGGTGCGCTGCCGATGTTCCTGGTGCCGGTCTATCTACGGAAGCTCGCCGGCTACTACAGCACGTACTACTTCTGGTTCCGCATCGAGCTTCTCGTCGTCGGGTTGCTCGTGCTTCTTGCGATGGCGTACGCGCTCGCGCACCTCGGCGCATCGCGGCGGCGCGCGTACGCGGCGCTGTGCTTCGCCGGCACGGGGCCGGTACTGCTCGGCCCCGACGCCCTCGCGCGTTTCGACTACTGGCCGGCGCTGCTCGCTGTTGCCGCTGTCGCAGCACTCGTCGCCCGCCGGCCGATGCTCGCGTGCGGCCTTGCCGCGGCGGGAACGGCGGCGAAGGTCTACCCGGCAGTGCTCATCCCGCTCGCGCTCATCGAGCTGTGGCGCCGGCACGGTCGGCGGGCCGCTGCGAAGGGGCTTTCGCTTGCGCTCGCGGTCGTCGGTGCGATCACCGTGCCGTTCGTCATTGTCGCGCCCCACGGGCTGTCCTGGGCGCTGCACCGCCAGCTCAATCGGCCGTTGCAGGTCGAGAGCCTCGGCGCGGTCTTCTTCGGCGCAGCGCATCAGATTGCGGGCGTGCACCTGCACGTCGTCGAGAGCGCGGGCTCCGACAATCTCGTCGGCTCGGGACCGCATCTCGCAGGGACTCTCTCCAGTGTCCTGACCCTTCTTGCGCCACTTGCCGTCTACGCGCTGTATGCACGCAGCGAGGGGACGCGTGAAGAGCTCGCGACTGCGAGCGTTGCTGCGGTCACTGCGTACGTCGCCTTCTCGAAAGTGTTCTCGCCGCAATACCTCGTCTGGCTCATCCCGCTCGTGCCGCTCGTCGGTGGGCGGCGCGGACTGCGCGCGAGCGCGCTGCTCTTCGTGATCGTCGGGATGACGCAGATCTGGTCGCCGTACCGCTACGGCGATTACCACACGATGCACACGGCGTGGCTGATCTGGCTCGCCTTCGCGCGTGACCTGCTCGTGCTCGTGCTGCTCGCGGTGCTGGCCTGGCCGTCAGGCAGGAACGCGAACGAGCTCGATTCCGTGCGCCCGGCCGTCGTCTGAGCAGTCGATCACGACGCCTTCGAGCCGCACGTCACCCTCTGCGGGCTGGAATCGGACCGGCTGGCGCGTGCGCATCCGACGGATCGCGAGCTCCGCTTCGACGCCGATGACGGAATCGTGCGGACCGGTCATCCCGGCATCGGTGATCGCCGCGGTGCCGCCCGGTTGAATGCGTGCGTCATTAGTCTGTACGTGCGTATGCGTGCCGATCACCGCCGTGACACGACCGTCGAGCCAGCGTGAGAGCGCGACCTTCTCACTCGTCGCCTCTGCGTGGAAGTCGACGATCACGACCGGTGCGAGCGCACGCGCCTCGTCGACCAGGCCGTCCACGATTTCCCAGGGCGAGACCGGCGTGTCGAGCTCGATCGAGCCGAGCAGGCTCAACACTGCGACGGCGACTCCATTGCGCGCCTCGAAGCTCGTGAGACCGCGGCCCGGCGTCAGGGCGCCCTGGTTCGCCGGGCGGATCACGCGCTCGCTCGACGCGAGGTAGCTGCCGATCCCATCGCGGCGATACGTGTGGTTGCCGAGCGTCACGACGTCGGCGCCGGACGCGAGCAGCTTCTCGGCGAGCTTCGGCGTGATGCCGGCCCCGTCGGCGATGTTCTCGCCGTTGACGATGCACGCGTCGATATCGAGCTCTTCACGCAGCTTCGGCAGATGCTGCTCGATCGCTCGCCGACCCGCTGGGCCGAAGACGTCGGCCAGGAAGAGGACTCTCAGCTGAGGACCAGCGCGGCGGCCGGCCGGACTTCCACCGACACGTGGTTGCCCGCGTCGTTCGTGTACTTCGCCAGAGCCTGCGATTCATACGGAGCGAGATTCACGACGGCGCCGATCTTCGTCCGGCCGCTGACGACGTTCGAGCCGACCGCGATGGCGGGGTCGGAGCGAAGCTGTGTGAGCGTCACGACGAGTGAGGGCGCGCTCTGCGGCTGGATGTCGATCCGCGAACCGAACCGATGACCCGCGACGATGTACGGGGAGACGCCGACGACCGTGCCGTCGACCGGCGAGAACACGTCCGTGCCCGGGGTTGCGCCGACGTCGAGCGCAGACGTCGAGCCGCTGCCGAGCTGATACCAGAGCGGATGACCGCCGCCGCCGCCGAACACCGCGTGGAACACGCGCTGCACGACACCTTCGTTGCCCTGCTGCCCGATCGGCGCGAGCGTCACGGCGCCGTCGTCGGCCGAGTGATAGCCGATCGCCGTCGCGCGCCCTTGCGAGATCGGCATCTGCAGGCGAACCGGTCCGCGCACCGCGACGATCTGCGGATAGGGCTGCGTCTGCGACGGCGCACCGATGTCCGCGACCGAGATGCGCTGGAGCCTCTGCGACGCCCCGCCGCCGAAAGCGGTCAGCAGGAGAGCGATCACGAGCACGATCGCAAGCAAGGTGAGGAGCGCGAAGCGACGGGTCCGACGCGCGGTGCGCACTTCCCGACCTTCGACGCGCCGCCTCCGGTTGGGGCGTGAGGACGGCAAGTCGAGGGCCACCGTATCGAACGATCGGGCCTCCGACAACCGGAGAGGCGCTCGACCTCGTGACACCTGTCGCAGCTCCACCCCTCCGTGCTCGAGGCTGCGTGCGGGTGGCTCGAGCCAGAGCTCGTGACGATCGAGAGCTGCCCCACCGTCTTCGAGGAAGCTCCAATCCCAGGCGTCGTCCCGAATCCGACGGATCGCCGCTGTACCATCGCTCGCATGGCGGGCACCCAACTCGAGCCGGCCGGCCCGTCCTCCACGCGCATCGAGATTCCGCGCTGGATGCAGCTCGTCGGGCTGCCTTTGCTGCTTATCCTCGCGTGGATCGTCGCTGGGGCGGTGCGTCACGTGGTCTTCCTCTTCCTCGTGGCACTGCTGATTGCGTTGCTCCTCAATCCGCTCGTGCGAGGACTTGGGAGGGTGTGGATTCCGCGCGGCCTGGCAGTCGCGATCGTGTATCTGACGTTCGCCGCTGCGGTGGCAGTTGCGGTCATCGCTCTCGCGACTGTTGTGGTGCAGCAGACGCGCCACGCCAGTCACAGGGTCGACAACTACTTTACGGTCGCGTCCGGACACCCTCTCGAGACGGGCGCCGTACATGACCTCACGCGTACGCAGCACTGGCTCGACACGCATCACCTGAAGCGCATCAGGATCGAGAAGCAGGGAACGAAGTTTCTCGACTCGATCGGAACGAAAGACGTCGAGAAGTACACGACGAAGGCGCTGAACTGGGCGGAAGGGGCCGGGCTTGCAGTTGTCGGCCTGCTGTTCAGCACCGTGCTGATCATCGTCGTGTCGATCTACATGCTGCTCGACATGCACCGCCTCGCCGCTGCCGTGAACAGGCGGTTCCCGCCGCGACTCGGGAGCACGCCGTTGATCGAACGGATGGAACAGGCTCTCGCGAGCTATGTGAAGGGACAGCTCGCGCTCTCGTTGATCATCGGTGTGAGCGCAGGCTTCGGCATCTGGATGCTCAGCATCGTCGGGCTGCTACCGAACGGCGGCCATTACGCGCTGCTTTTCGGCGTCTGGGCGGGGATCACCGAGCTGATCCCGTACATCGGGCCCTGGCTCGGCGCGTTGCCGCCCGTCGTGTACGCGCTCGTACAGCACCCGCTCTCGGCGTTGTGGGTCGCGCTGCTCTTCCTCGGGATTCAGCAGCTCGAAGGGCACGTCGTCGTGCCCAAGGTGATGGGCCACTCGTTGCGCCTGCATCCGCTGCTCGTGATCTTCGGCTTGCTCGCGGGCGGCGAGATCTACGGCTTTCCGGGCATCCTCGTTGCGCTGCCACTCCTCGCCGCCGCACGTGCAGCGTGGGAGTTCTTCGGCGAGCGCATCGAGCTCGCGCGCTGGGAGGTCGAGCAGCCGGTCGACGGCGCCGCGGGCATCGATCTCGCCCCGGCTGCGCCCGAGAGCCCGGCCTCCCCGGCCGCCCCGTGACCGAGCCCCTCGTGCGCGCGCTTCGCGTCGCGCGGCGTTTCGGCGACGTCGAGGCGCTCGCCGCGACCGATTTCGAGCTCTCAGCGGGCGAGACCGTCGCGCTCGTCGGCCCGAACGGCGCTGGGAAGTCGACGCTGCTCGCGATCCTCGCCGGTGCGCTCGAGCCCACCGAAGGCTCCGTCGAGACGCACGCACGACTTGGCTGGGTGCCGCAGCGGCCTGCGCAGTACGCCCGGCTCTCTCCGCGCGAGAACCTCGAGCTGTTCGCACGTCTCGAAGGTGTGCGCGATTCGGCCGGCGCGGCGAGCGGCCTGCTCCAGCGTTTTTCGCTTCCGACCGGGCCGCAACCCGCAGGCCGGCTGTCGGTCGGCAACCGCCAGCGACTCAACGTCGCGCTCTCGCTCCTCGGCGAGCCGCGCGTGCTGCTGCTCGACGAGCCCACCGCTTCGCTCGATCCCGTGCAGCGTCGCCTCGTGTGGGACGTCGTCAACGCGCTCCGCGGTGAAGGCGGCGCGATCTGCTTCGCGACGCAGAACATCGACGAGGTCGAGCACGCTGATCGCGTCGTCGCGCTCCAGGACGGACGCGTCGTCGGCTCGTCGGTCGAAGCGGTCTTCGGATGAGGCCCGTCTGGCTGCTGTTGCGGAAGGACCTCACGGTGCTGCGCCGTTCGCCGCTGCTCCTCGGGGCGCTGCTCGCCTATCCGATCGTGATCGCGCTGCTCGTCGGCCTCGTTGCGGGCTACGCGAGCTCGAAGCCTCGCGTCGCGTTCGTCGACGAAGACGGCATCCCGCCCGTCGTTGTCGTCGGCGGCCATCGCTTCCACATCCAGACGGTGATCGACCAGGTCGCGAACGAGGTGACGCTCGTTCGGCTGGGCCCCAAGGAGGCGAATCGCGAGCTCGCCTCCGGCAAGGTCGTGGCGACGATCACGGTGCCGCCGGGCTTTCTGAGCCAGCTCGTCACGACCGTCCAGAGCCCCAAGCTCATCCTGCGCACCACGAACGGCGGTCTCGCCCCGCGCGTGACGCAGCAGATGCAGGCGCTCGTCTACCGGCTGAACCGCAAGCTCCAGGTTGGCTTCATCGACGCGAACTTGCGCTACGTGAACCTGATCCTGCACGGCGGCAACGCGACGTTCATCGGCAAGCACTTCGACATCCTCGGGCTCGACCACATGGAGCAGGAGTTGAATGGGCTGCCGCCGAGCGCGCGCGTCGAGCGGATCCGCCGCTTCACCCAGGTCGCGCGGCTCGCGCTCGCACAGACGGGGAGCGCACTGCAGGCGACTGCCAACCCGATCGAGCTCGCGCAGCCGAAGTCGAAGGGCCGGTCGTGGGTGCTCTCCGCGCAGGTGCAGTCATACGGCATCGCGCTCACCGTCACCTTCCTTTCGCTTTTGCTCGCCGCCGGAGCGGCCGCCGCCGAGCACGACGAGGGGACGATCGGCCGGCTGCGTCGCGGGCTCGTGTCGCGCGGGCAGCTCGTGTGGGCGAAGGTCGCACTCGCCGGCGTGGTCGGCCTCGCGCTCGGCGCGGCGCTTGCGCTCGTGTTCGGCATCGTCGTCGAGGTGGGCGGCGTCACCGGGGGAGAGCCCTGGTCTCGCCTGCCCCTGCTGCTCGTGGGTGTTCTGCTCGCCGCCTGCGTCGTCGGCGCCGTCGGAACGCTGCTCGGAGCGCTCGCCCGCGAGGCGCGCACGGCGTCGCTTCTCGCCGTCCTCGTCGTGCTGCCCGTCGTGTTCCTCGGGCTCGTGCCGAGGGGAGCGGTGGCGGTCGCCTGGTGGGTCAGCGACTTCCTCCCGTTCTCGCATGCGGTGCGGTTCTTCGGCGCCGCGCTCTTCGACCCGAGCCCGTGGCGGCACGTCGGCGTCGAGACCGCATGGCTCCTCGGCCTGGGCGTGGTGTTCTGGGCCCTCGCCCGTCTCAGCGTCCGCCGCCTGACCGCCTAGTAACAGTCTGTTACGAGGGAGGGCGGTGTTCTGCCAGGCATTGTCCGGCCTTGTAACAGTCTGTTACTTGGCGCTCGGCATACTGTTTTGGGTATGAGCTCCTTCCCGGACGTCCGCCTACGCCGCTTTCGCCGCACCGGGGCGCTGCGGGGGCTCGTGCGCGAGACCCGGCTCGATCTCGAGGCTTTCGTGCAGCCGCTCTTCGTCGCGCCCGAGTCGCTGCGCAACGAGGCATTGCCGGGCATGGCGCGCTTCTCGGTCGACGACGTCGTGCGCGAGGTCGAGGAGCTCGTTCGCGGCGGCGTGCAGGCGGTGATGCTCTTCGGCGTGCCCGAGGAGAAGGACGAACAGGCGACCGGCGCCTGGGAGGACGACGGCATCGTGCAGCTCGCGCTGCGCGCGCTGCGGCCGCGCTTTCCCGAGCTCGTGCTGATGACCGACGTGTGCCTCTGCGAGTACACGTCGCATGGGCACTGCGGCGTGCTCGTCGACGGCGAGGTGCACAACGATCAGAGCCTCGAGGTGCTTGCGCGCACGGCTGTCAGCCATGTCGAGGCCGGCGCCGACGTCGTCGCGCCGAGCGACATGATGGACGGCCGCGTGCACGCGATCCGCGAGGCGCTCGACGAGCAGGGCTCGGAGTCGACGCCGATCCTCGCGTACTCGGCGAAGTACGCGTCCGCGTTCTACGGCCCGTTCCGTGAGGCGGCCGACTCGGCGCCTGCGTTCGGTGACCGGCGCGGGTATCAGATGGATCCGGCCAACGTGCGCGAGGCGCTGCGCGAGTGCGAGCTCGACGTCGAGGAAGGCGCCGACGCGATCATGATCAAGCCCGCACTGCCGTACCTCGACGTGATTCGCGCTGCGCGCGAGTCGTTCGACGTGCCGATCGCCGCGTACAACGTCTCCGGCGAGTACGCGATGATCAAGGCCGCTGCGAATGCCGGTTGGATGGACGAGCGGCAGGCTGCGCTCGAGTCGCTCGTCGCGATCAAGCGTGCGGGCGCCGACCTGATCGTCAGCTACTGGACGAGGGACTTGCCCCAGTGGCTCTGAAGCAGCGCTCCGATCTGTACCGGCGCGCGCTCGAGCTGATCCCCGGCGGCGTCAACTCGCCGGTTCGTGCGATGAAGGCCGTCGGTCTCGACGAGCCGTTCTTCGTCTCACGTGGCGAAGGCGCCTATCTCTTCGACGTCGACGGCAACCGCTACCTCGACTGGGTGCTCTCGTGGGGCCCGCTGCTCTTCGGCCACGCCGATTCCGAGACGATCGAAGCCGTGCGCGAGGCGGCGTTGCGCGGGACGACCTTCGGTGCGACGACGGAGGCCGAGGTCGAGCTCGCGGCGGAGATCGCCGACGCAGTGCCGTCGGTCGAGAAGGTGCGCCTCGTCTCGTCCGGCACCGAAGCCGCGATGAGCGCGCTGCGCCTCGCGCGCGGGTTCACGAGCCGCGACCGGATCCTGAAGTTCGCCGGCTGCTACCACGGGCACTCGGATGCGCTGCTCGCGAGCGCAGGTTCTGGGCTCGCGACGCTCGCCATTCCGTCCTCGCCCGGTGTTCCGCACGCCGTGACGGCCGACACGATCGTCGTGCCGTACAACGACATCGAGGCGGTCGCCGACGCGGTGATGCGCTACGGCGAAGGTCTTGCGGCGATCATCGTCGAGCCGGTCGCCGGGAACATGGGGGTCGTTGCGCCTGCGGATGGGTTCCTCGCGGTGTTGCGGCAGCTGTGTGACGCGTGCGGCGCGCTGCTCGTGTTCGACGAGGTGATCACCGGGTTCCGCGTCGCGCGCGGCGGCGCGCAGGAGCTCTACGGCGTGACGCCGGATCTGACCGTCCTCGGCAAGATCGTCGGCGGCGGCCTCCCGCTCGCCGCGTTCGGCGGGCGTTCCGACGTGATGGAGCGCCTCGCGCCCTCCGGCCCTGTCTACCAAGCCGGGACGCTGTCCGGCAATCCGCTCGCAACGGCCGCGGGCCTCTCCGTTCTGCGGCGGCTGCGCGACCCGGCCGTCTACATGGAGCTCGAGAAGCGCGGCGCCCGGCTCGAAGCAGGGCTCTCCCGGTTCGGCCGGGTCAATCGCGTCGGCGCGATGCTCACGCTCTTCAACACCGACGGCGACGTGCGCGACTTCGAGGACGCGCAGGCATGCGACGCCGAGCAGTACGCAGGGCTCTTCCGCCACTTGCTCGCGCGCGGCATCTACATCGCGCCGTCGCAGTTCGAGGCGATGTTCCTCTCACTCGTGCACAGCGACGAGGAGATCGACCGCACGATCGAGGCTGTCGGTGACTTCTACGGCGGCGCTTGAGCTCTGGGACACGATCGCGCGCGACGCGATCGCCGAATCGTCCCTCTGGGGCGACGCGCTGCGGCCGGAGGCGGAGCGCGAGCGCGACCCCGTGTTCTCGCCCCTCGGCGAGGAGCGATTCGCGCTCGGGCTCGAGACGATCTACGAGGGATACCTCGTGCACTACGGTTCCCCGCGGCTCTTTGCGCCGGTCGACCAGGACACGGCGCTCCTGCTCGGCGACTACCTCTACGCGCACGGGCTCGTGCGGATCGCGGCGTGCGGCGACGTCGACGCCGTCGCCGATCTCTCCGAGCTGATCTCGCTCTCCAGCCAGCTCCGCGCCGAGGAGGCCGACGGCGACGGGCCGTTGTGGGCCGCGACGGCGTCGCTGCTCGGCAGCGGCACGAAGCTCGACGCACCGCGCGCCGCGCTCCGGCTGCGGGCCGACGCCGCTCCGCTCGACGCGGCCGCGCGGGCCGCCGCAGGCAACGAGGCGGTCGAGCGGTCTCTCGCTGCGCACCGCCGCCGGCTGAGATAGATTCCCCCGATGCTCGCTCCGCTTCAGCTGCTGGCCGAGACGGCCGCCCAGGAAGGCGCGAAGACCGTCGAGATGATGCTGGCCGTCGGCTGCGTCTTCCTCGCGGTGATCGTGATCGGCGAGCTCTCGCACTGGCTGCGCCACCGCCGCTAGAGGGTCGGGTCCGCCTCCGAGCCCCAGGCCAACCGAGCGAAGAAGGTGCGCAGGTCGAGGTCGGCGTCCCGGTAGGCCCGAGTCTGGTTGTCCTCGAGCAGGACGTTCTCCTGTCCGCGCTGCCAGAACACGCCGCTGCTCGGCCAGTCCTGCACGTCGTAGACGCGCTGGTCGGCTCCGGCGAGCAGCGGGCGCAAACCGAGCTCCTCGATCTGGCGCGTGATGCTCTTGAGCCCGCCTTCGATCACGAACGCGTCGAATTTTCGCCGGACGGACGTTCGCTCGAGAGAGCGCATCAACTCCCGCTCCATGATGAAGCCGTTCGTGCGCACGTGTGCGGCGGGGAACGGCCCGAAGCGTCCGATGAAGGACGGCAGTGCTCGGGTCGAGCCGAGGAAATGCCGAAACCAGAGCGGTGCGGGGACCCGTCTGCCGTCGGGTGTGAGGCGCATGACCTGGACGTGCGCCCACGCGCGGTCGGGGAACGCCTGGCGATACGGACTCGAGAGGCCGAAGTTGAAGCGGAGCCACGACCAGTGGCTCGCCCATGAGCCCGTGGCGCCGGCGATGCCGATGTTCGGGAGGCGCAACGCTGATTCGAGCATCCCGAGCCACCCGGGTACGTGCGCGGTCGTGAAGGAGTTGACGAAGCAGACGCGCGCCTGCTCGAGCCGGTCGGTCGCAGTGAAGTAGGCGCCGACATCGAAGCCCTCGTCGTCGACGTACAGGCGCTGCGCCTCGAGGCCGCCCGCGAGTGCTGCCATCTCGTTTGCCTCTCGCTCGGAGTCGAAGCCCTTCAGCAACAGCACGAGATCGTGATCGGCGCCTGCGTCGAGCGTGCGATACGACTCGAGGAACTCCCGGAACGGCTCGGGGCCGTTCGCCTTGCGGACGAGGTGAACGAGCGCGAGGTCCGGCATCGCGACTACCTTGCCAGAATGGTCTTCGGGGAGACGCCGATCGCGGGCGCGATCCTGATCGAGCTCGAGCCGCTGGTGGATGAGCGCGGCTCGTTCGCCCGAACGTTCGCGGTGGACGAGTTCGCGGCGCACGGGCTCGAGACCAGCGTCGTCCAGTGCAACACGTCCACGAACGTTCGCGCCGGCACGCTGCGCGGTCTGCACTATCAGGTCTCGCCCCATGCGGAGGCGAAGCTCGTGCGCTGCGTGCGCGGCGCGATCTACGACGTCGTGGTCGACCTGCGGCCCGAGTCGCTGACCTACTGCCGGTGGTACGGGGTTGAGCTCTCCGCGGCGAACCTCCGAATGCTGTTCGTCCCGCCAGGCCTCGCACACGGATTCCAGACGCTCGAGGACGACACGGAGGTGCTGTACCAGATGTCGGCGGAATACTCGTCCGAGCATGCGCGCGGTGTCCGCTGGGACGACCCCGCCTTCGGGATCGAGTGGCCGGACACGGACGTGCGCACAATCTCCGCACGCGACCGCGACTACGCGGACTTCCGGCGCTGAAGCGCGTGCTCGTCACCGGCGCGACGGGCTTCGTCGGACGGCAGGCGCTCGCCCCGCTTGCCGCGCGCGGCTACGAGGTGCACGCCGTCGGGCGGCGCGAAGTGGATCTGCTGGACCCGGATGCGACACGGCGGCTCATCGAGGAGTTGCGGCCGACGCACCTTCTGCACTTCGCCTGGTACGCCGAGCCCGGCGCGTTCTGGCAGTCGGCGGAGAACGAACGCTGGCTCGCCGCGAGCGTGCAGTTGCTCGAGGCATTCGCGGCGTCGGGCGGCACGCGTGCGGCCGTTGCCGGCACCTGCGCCGAGTACGACTGGAGCGGGAGCGGTCTCTTGTCTGACCTGTCGACCGCGCTCGCGCCTCGCACCCCGTACGGCGATGCGAAGAACGCACTGCGCGCGGCAGCAGAACAGATGAGCCTCTCGCTTGGGTGGGGCCGCATCTTCTTCCTCTACGGACCGCACGAGGACGAACGGCGGCTCGTGGCCTCGGTCGCGCGGGCGTTGCTCGCCGGCTTGCCCGCGCGGACGACGCATGGACGCCAGGTGCGCGACTTCCTGCACGTCGCCGATGTGGGCGCCGCGTTCGCGGCGCTGCTCGACGCCGAGGTCGAGGGTCCCGTGAACGTCGGCTCGGGAGAGGGTGTCACGGTCGCGGACGTCGTGCAGCGGATCGCAGCGATCGTGGGCCGTCCCGACCTCGTCGAGCTCGGCGCCATCGAGGCCCCGCTCGACGAGCCGCCGCTGCTCGTCGCCGACGTCACGCGTCTGCGCGACGATGTCGGTTGGCGGCCGGCGCGGTCGCTCGACGACGGCCTTCGCGACACTGTCGAGTGGTGGCGAGCTAACGCAGCTTGAGCATGCGAAGCGCCTCGGTGATGCGACGTGCGCCCTCGCTCGGGAGCGTGACCGCGAGCGCGACGTAGACTGCCGCGCCAACGGCGATGTTGACGCCGAGCGGGGTCGACCAGACCGCGCGTGCGGCGAGCACTGCGCCTGCGGACACGCCGGCCTGCAAGAGACCCGGCACGAACTCCCGTGCGGCTGCCGCAGCGACACCGCGGTCTGCGACGGAGAACGAAACCGCGGTCAGCACCTCCGAAGCAGCGACCGCGACGGCGGCGCCGACGATCCCGACGGTCGGCAGCAACGCGAGGTTTGCGACGACGTTGAAAGCGGCGGTGAGGAGCGCGACACGCATGACGGTGTGCTGCCGTTGACGCGCCGCAAGCGTTTGGCCGAGCACCGAGTTGAATGCCCCGAGCGCGGGCAGCGACATCGCGATCGCGAGGATGAGCCCGCTCCGGTGGAACGCCCCGCCGTACAGGAATCGCACGAGCTGGTCCGAGACGGCGGCGCCGCCGAGAGCGAGCGGCAGCAGGAGGAAGCCGAGCACGCCTGCGAGCGAAGCTGTGAGCGTGGCGGAGCCGGCGGGGCCGTGCGTCGAGAGTCGTGGATACACGGCCGCCATCATCGGACCGGTCAGCAGCAGCAACTGCGCCGGGATCGCGTAGCCCGCGGCGTAGATCCCGAGCTCGTGCGCGCCGCGGAAGATCTGGATCAGGATCGCGTCGGCGCTGAAGATGAGCTGCGTCGCAATTCCGGCGACGAGGAACGGGGCGCCGGAGCGCAGCAGCGCGAGAGCCGCGTGCCGTGTCGGCGGCGTGAACGGGAGCTCGAAGGAACGGCGGCCGATGCGCAGCAGAACGACGTTCGCGGCGATCCCCACGGCGACCGGCACGGCGGCGAGCCAGACGAGCTGCTTGGTCACTGCGAGCGCGGCCAGGCCGACGGTCGTCGCCGTCACGGTGGACACGACCGAGACGAGTGCGATCGTCGACATCCGCTCGTGCGCCTGGAACACGTGGCCGATGCCGAGCGCGTGCACGAACGCGGAGAGCCCGAGCAGTGCGACGACCGCGAACGCGCGGCCCGACATCCCCGAGAGCAGAAGCCCTGCGATCAGCAGCGCGTAGAGGACGCCGGCGACGGCCGTTTGCACGACCACGACAGGCCAGCCCAGCCGCGGCGTCAACGTGCGCTCGCGCGCCATCTCGCGCACGGCGAATGCGGAGAGCCCTGCGTCCGACACGATCAGCAGGTAGCCCGTGACGGCGGTGGCGAAGCGCCACTCGCCGAGCGCGGTCGGCCCGAGCAGGCGCGAGATGACGAGCAGCGTCGCGATGCCGAGCGCGGCGGTGACGACCTGCGCCGCCACGAGCACCGCGCTGTTCCAGGCGAGACTAGGCTTGGCCGGATGCTGTCCGAGCTCATCGACTACGCCGTCCGCCGTTATCACCGCGCGTGGCACCGCCGAGTCGCCGCGTCGTTTGCCGCGTTCGGGGCCGGGTCGGCGATCATGTGGCCGCTCGACGCGCTGACTGAGCCCGATCGGATCGAGATCGGGCGCGACGTGTCGTTCCGCGCCCACGCGCGCCTCGAAGTGGTGCGGACCGAGGCCGGCGCCGAGCCCGGTCGCGTGCGCATCGGCGACGACGTACAGATCGAGGGGTACTTCAGCGTGGCGGCGGCGGAGTCGGTCACGATCGGCGACGGCGTCCTGATCGGCTCGAACGTCGCGATCCGCGACCAGGACCACGGCATGGCGCCCAACCGGCACCGCGCGCGGCAGACGCTCGTCGCGGAGCCGGTGGAGATCGGCGACTTCGTGTGGCTCGGCCAGAACGTCGTCGTGCTGAAGGGCGTCACCATCGGCAAGAACGCGATCGTCGGCGCCAATGCCGTCGTCACGCGATCGGTGGTGGAAGGGGCGATCGTCGCCGGTGTTCCGGCACGCCAGATCGGTTGGATCGACGGCCGCCCGTTCGAGGGATGATCGCTCGACAGCCGATCACAGGAAGATCCGGATCTCCGGCGAGCGTGCGGCGAAGCGGCCGCCCCACTCGCGCACGAACGCGAGCTGCTCCATCACCTCGTCGCGAAGGTTCCACGGCAGGATGAAGACGAGCGCGGGCTGGGTACGCCGGATCTCGTCGGGGTCGCGGATCGGGATGCGCGTTCCCGGCAGATAGCGCCCCTGCTTGTGCGGGTTCAGGTCGACGGTGTAGTCGATGAAGTCCCGACCGATGCCGCAATAGTTGAGAAGCGTGTTGCCCTTCGCCGGCGCGCCGTAGCCCGCGATCGAGACACCGGCTTCCTTCTGCTCGATGAAGAAGCGCACGATCTCACGCTTCTCTCTGCGCACCCGGTCGGCAAACGCGAGATACGTCGGGAGCTCTTCGAGCCCGGCGCCGCGCTCGCGCTCCCGTAGCTCGCGCACCCGCTCGCCCGGCTCACGCGGTGCGTGGCCTGCGTAGATGCGCAGGGAGCCGCCGTGCGTCGGCATCTCCTCGACGTCGAAGATCGCGAGCCCGTGCCGCTCGAGCGCGCGCGATGCGGTCAGCAGCGAGAAGTACGAGTAGTGCTCGTGGTAGATCGTGTCGAACTGCGCCTCCTCGAGCAGCCGCAGCAGGTGCGGGAACTCGATCGTGAGCACGCCCTCCGGCGCGAGCAGCAGCGACAGCCCCTCGACGAAGTCGTTCAGGTCGGGGACGTGCGCGAGCACGTTGTTCGCGATCAGCAGATCGGCTGCGTGGCCGGCGCGGTGCAGATCGGCTGCCGTCTCGCTGCCGAAGAAACGCACCTCGGTGGGAACGCCCTTTGCGATCGCCACCGCGGCGGTGTTCGCCGTCGGCTCGACGCCCAGCACCGGGATGCCGCGCGCGACGAAGTACTGCAGGAGGTAGCCGTCGTTCGATGCGATCTCGACGACCTTGCTCTCCGCTCCGAGCCCGAGGCGCTCGACGATCGCGTCGGTGTACCGGCGCGCGTGGTCGAGCCAGCCGGTCGAGAACGACGAGAAGTACGCGTAGTCGTCGGAGAAGATCTTCTCGGGCGGTTCGAACGCCTCCAGCTGGACGAGCAGGCACACCTCGCACACGAGCGCGCAAAGCGGATAGAACGGCTCCATCCGGCCCAGGTCCTCCTCGCGGAGGAAGTCGTTCGAGACGGGCGAGACTCCGAGGTCGGCGACGACGTGCTCGAGGGGCGCGCCGCATAGCCGGCAGGCGCTCACCGGGCGGCAGGGGCGCGGCTGTAGTCGCGGATCTGCGCGAGCGTCACGTCGCGGATCGATCCGCCCGCCGCGAACGTCCGGTACCAGTCGACGATGCTCGTGAGCGCGTGATCGAGATCCCACTGTGGTTGCCAGCCGAGTGCGTTGCGCGCGCGGCTCGAGTCCAGTCGGAGCATCTCCGCTTCGTGCGGCTGCGCGCCTGCCGGGGAGAGGAGCTCGATCTCGCTGCCCCAGAGCTCCGAGAGTCGCGCGACGAGCGCGCTCACGGCGACTGCGTCGTCCGCGTCGGGGCCGAAGTTCCAGGCGCCGGCGAGCGACGGGTCGTCCCACAGCTTCTCGGCGAGGAGCAGATAGCCACTGTTCGCGTTGACGACGTGCTGCCAGGGACGGACGGCGTCCGGGTTGCGGACGACCACGGGCTCAGAGCCGAGCGCGCCGCGCATCAGGTCGGGGATGAGCCGATTGGCGGCCCAGTCGCCTCCGCCGATGACGTTGCCCGCGCGGGCGGTCGCGAGCGTGGCGCCGCCGGGAAACGAGACGCGGTAGGAGGAGGTGACGAGCTCGGACGCCGCCTTGCTCGTCGAGTACGGATCGTGGCCGCCGAGCGGCTCTGTCTCTGTGTAGGGCGCGCTGCCGACGTGTGGCGCGTACACCTTGTCAGTCGTCACGTTCACGACGACGCGCACGTCGTCCGCTGCGCGCACCGCTTCGAGCAGGTTGACCGTTCCGAGCACGTTGACGGCAAAGGTGCGGGCCGGGTCCTCGTACGACGCGCGCACGAGCGCCTGAGCCGCGAGATGGAAGACGACCTCAGGGCGATGCTCGGCGACAGTTCTGCGGAGCAGCTCTGCGTCGCGCACGTCGCCGTTGACGGAGACAAGATCGCGACCCACGTCGGCCAGCTCGTACAGCGCCGGCTCGGTGGGGACGCCGTTGGCATAGCCGACGACGTCGGCGCCGAGCTCGGCGAGTTGAAGCGCCAGCCAGCTTCCTTTGAATCCCGTGTGGCCGGTGAGGAGGACGCGGCGGCCACGCCAGAAGCTCACGTCCAGACCTTCCACGGGGCGGCGCCGGACCGCCAGAGCTCCTCGAGCTGGCTCTTCTCGCGCATCGTGTCCATCGGCTGCCAGAAGCCGTCGTGCTCGAAGGCCGACAGCTGGCCCTCGGCGGTGAGGCGCCGCAGCGGCTCCTGCTCGAAGACTGTCTCGTCGCCGTCGATGTAGTCGCCGATGCTCGGCGAGAGGACGAAGAAGCCACCGTTGATCCAGCTGTCGTCGCCGGCCGGCTTCTCACGGAACGCCGTCACACGGCTCTCCTCGACGTCGAGCGCACCGAAGCGGCCACCGGGCTGGACGGCGGTGACCGTGCCGAGCGTCTCCTGCGCGCGGTGGAACTCGAGCAGATGGGTGAGGTCCACGTCTGCGAGTCCGTCGCCGTAGGTGAGGCAGAAATCCTCGTCGCCGACGTACGGCAGGACGCGCTTCAGACGCCCGCCCGTTGCGGTGTCGGCGCCGGTGTCGACGAGCGTTACGCGCCACGGCTCGGCGCTCGACTGGTGCACCTCCATCGAGCCGCGCGCGACGTCGAACGTGACGTCGCAGGTGTGCAGGTAGTAGTTCGCGAAGTACTCCTTGATCATGTAGCCGCGGTAGCCGAGGCAGATCACGAAGTCGTTCAGCCCATGCGCCGAGTAGATCTTCATGATGTGCCAGAGGATCGGCATCCCGCCGATCTCGACCATCGGCTTCGGCCGGATGCTCGTCTCCTCGCTGAGCCGCGTGCCCATTCCGCCGGCGAGGATGACCGTCTTCACCGGGCGAGCGTACCGTGGAGGCCGGATCTAGAGGTTTGATGTGGGTCAGACGTGCGTGCGGGGATGGCCCAGACCAAGCGATTTGGCCGGAGCCGGCGCAGGGCATAGTGGTTCTACGTCCAAGACGGATCCGGGCGAAGCGCGCCGCGTCTGGGCCACCATCCGTGCGTGCGGTTGATCCACATTAAGCCTCTCTCTGTACGCCTAGACTGATCCTCCGTGGCCCTTCCTCGCGATCTCCGCGACTGGATCGCCCTGCTCGAGCGTGAGGGCGAGCTCGTGCGCGTGACGGCGGAGGTCGACCCGGACCTCGAGATCACGGAGATCGTCGACCGTGTCGTGAAGGCCGGCGGGCCTGCGCTCCTGTTCGAGAACCCGAAGGGCTCGCAGCATCCGCTGCTCATCAACCAGTTCGGCACCGAGCGCCGCATGTGCCTCGCCTTCGGCGTCGAGTCGCTCGACGAGCTCGGCGAGCGCGTCGGCGGCATCCTCGAGATGCAGCCGCCGAGCGGGCTGATGGACAAGGTGCGCGGCCTGCAGAAGCTCAAGTCGATCGCCGACTCGCGCGCCCGCACCGTGCGCAGCGGGCCGGTGCAGGAGGTCGTGCTGAAGGGCGACGACGTCGACCTCGGGCTCCTGCCGGTGCAGCGCTGTTGGCCGGGCGACCCGGCTCCGTTCATCACGCTCCCCGCCGTGATCACCCGCGACCCGCGCAGCGGTGCACGGAACGTCGGCATGTACCGGATGCAGGTGATCGACCGGAACACGACGTTCATGCACTGGCAGATCCACAAGGACGGCCGCGCCGACTGGCTCGCCACCGACGGTCGCATCCCGGTGGCCGTCGCGCTCGGGCTCGATCCGATTACGGCGTACTCCGCGAGCGCGCCGCTGCCGAAGCACATCGACGAGCTGATGCTCGCCGGCTTCTTCCGCGGCGAGTCCGTCGAGCTCGTCAAGGGCGTCACCGTCGACCTCGAGGTGCCCGCGAACGCCGAGATCGTGCTCGAGGGATACATCGAGAAGGACGAGCTCGGCAGCGAGGGCCCCTTCGGCGACCACACCGGCTTCTACACGCCGCCCGAGCCCTTCCCCGTCTTCCACCTGACGGCGATGACGATGCGACGCGATGCGATCTACCCGTCGATCGTCGTCGGCAAGCCGCCGCAGGAGGACGCGTGGCTCGGCAAGGCGACGGAGCGGATCTTCCTTCCGGCCATCCGGGCGACCGTGCCGGAGATCGTCGACTACGACCTTCCCGTCGCAGGCGCGTTCCACAACTGCTGCATCGTCTCGATCCAGAAGGCTTTCCCCGGCCACGCGCAGAAGGTCATGCACGCGATCTGGGGCCTCGGGATGTTGAGCCTCACGAAATGCGTCGTCGTCGTAGACGCCCACGTGAACGTCCACGACTACGAAGAGGTGCTCTTCTACGCCGGGGCAAATGTCGATCCGGCCCGCGACGTGACGATCGGCGAGGGCCCGCTCGACCATCTCGACCACGCGCCGCAACGACAGTTCGTGGGCGGGAAGCTCGGCATCGACGCCACGGCAAAGCTCCCGGAGGAGGGAGCTCGGCCCTGGCCGGAGGAGATCGAGATGAGCCCGGAGATCCGCTCGCTCGTCGGCCGGCGGTGGAGCGAATATGGAATCGAGCTGGTTCTTCCGGCAGCGGCCGACGGATTCGATAAGACTTCCCGGTCGTTGCGCCAACTGCTACGACGTTGACGCCCGGGGAGGGCGCGGCTTGAATCCAGCCTTAATGCGCGTGGGAGAGGATCACTAGTGGACCCGCCAAAGCAGGTGGACCCGCCCGAGCAGGACGAGCCGCACCTGCCGGCACCCACGATCGGCCCCGTCGGCTTTGCGCTCGGGGTCGTCGTCATCCTCGTCGGCCTGATCGTCAACCCACTCTGGATCTCCACGATCGGCGCCGGGGTCACCGTGATCTTCGGCTTCGTCTGGGCCCGCGAGTCGACGGCGGCGTTGCGGGGCGGCCACGTCGCCCCAGACCCCGAGGTGCGCTCGCCGGAGGCGCGCGCAGCCGGCGTCGGCGCTGCGTCGGCAGTGGCCGGCGAGCCTGCGACTGCGCCGGGCGAGCGCTTCCCGCGCAGCAAGTTCCTCGAGGCTTCGACGCTCGGCCTCGGCGCCGTGATCGGCGGCGTCATCACCGTGCCGGTGGCCGGCTTTGCCGTCCTGCCCGCCTTCCTCGGCCAGAAGCGCCACGAGGTCGACCTCGGCCCGGTCACCGACCTCACCGAGGGCCAGTGGTACATCGCCACTTTCACGACCGACCCGAAAGAGGGCGAGACGTCGCGGCGCACCGCGTTCGTCCGGAACAACGGCAGCGTCAAGTCGGGCTCGGCGCAGGTGCCGAGCTTCACGATCATCTCGAACCGGTGCGCCCACCTCGGCTGCCCGGTGCAGGCCAACGGCCCGACCGGCTCGATCCTCGGCTTGAAGAACATCGACGAGACGACGAGCAACGGCAAGATCACGCTCGTCCCGACGGTTCCCGCCGGCTTCGGGTGCCCGTGTCACGGCGGCCAGTACGACACCGAGGGCAATCGCACCGCCGGGCCGCCCGTGCGCGGTCTCGACCGCTACGACTTCGAGATCAAGAACGGGCGCCTGATCCTGCTCAGCATGTACTCGGTGTCACAGGTCGACGGCACCGGTGCGCAGGCGAAGATCCACAAGTACAAGCTCGCCGGGCCGGGCGAGCACGTGGACGGCGTCGAGCAGATTCTCTATCCCCTCCAGCCGCCGCACCACTGATGGTCACGCGTCGACCGCCGAGCAACGCGCAGGCCCGCCGCGAGAAGATGCAGGCGACCGTCAACTACCCGCTCGACTGGCTCGAGGAGCGCTCCGGCCTGGTCGGCGGGGTCAAGTACTTCCTCTTCCGCAAGGTTCCGAGCGACACGAGCTGGGCGCAGACCCTCGGGTCGGCGACGCTGACCGCGTTCCTCGTTCAGGCGGTCACGGGCGTGATCCTCGCGATGTACTACAAGCCCACGCCCGAGGGGGCGTACTCGTCGATTCAGAACATCACCGATCACGTGACGATGGGCTGGCTCGTCCGCGGCATGCACAAGTGGGGCGCGAGCGTCTTCATCATCCTGATGTTCCTGCACATGGGGCGGGTATTTCTTTTCGGCGCGTACAAGTATCCGCGCGAGTTGAACTGGATCGTCGGCGTGCTGCTGCTCGCGATGGGGATGATGGAAGGGTTCACGGGCTATCTGCTGCCGTGGGATCAGACTGCGTACTGGGCGAGTGTCGTCGGCATCAACCTGAACGGGACGGCGCCGTTCTTAGGACCGTGGCTCGCGCAATTCCTCCGATCGGGGCAGGAGATCGGAGCCGACACGCTGACGCGCTTCTACTCGCTGCACATGCTGGTGCTTCCGGCCCTGATCGCCGGGCTGATCGGCCTGCACCTCTACCTGATCATCCGGCTCGGCGTCACGTCGCCGCCGTGGTCGAAGGAGGCCGCGGGCGAGGGGGTCGAGGACGAGGCGCCGAGTGAGCTGCGCGCCGGCCTGACGCGCGCCGGCCACGCGGATGGAGGAGCGTCATGACCGCCCCGGGCAAGCCGAGCCCGCTCGACGAGCGGCGCGCGCAGTTCGCGCGTTACAAGGCAGACGTCAAGAAGCGGGGCAAGCCGTTCTACCCGTACGCGATGTTCGAGGACACGGTCATGAGCCTCCTTGTCGTGGCGGTGATCGTCGGGCTCGCGAGCGTCTGGAAATGGACGTCATTCGGGCCGCACCACGACGGGCTCCACCAGGGCCTCCTCGGCCCCGAGTTCACCGCGCCGGCCGACCCCGGCACGACGAGCTTCGTGCCGCGCCCGGACTGGTACTTCTACTTCCTCTTCTATCTCCTGCGGATCTTCAAGTGGCCGGACACCGTGTTCCTCGGCACGGTCGGTATCCCGAACATCCTGCTCGTGCTGCTGCTCGCGCTGCCGTTCATCGACGTGCGGCGGGAGCGGCGTCTCTCGCGGCGCCCGGTCGCGGTCGTCGCCGCCGTGCTGACGATCCTCTCGATGGGCGTGCTGACGTGGAAGGGCGCGACGGCCAAGGAGGCGCTCGCCTCCGAGGTGATCCTCGACGTGCCGAGCTGGGTCAAGGCGGAGAACCTCCCGGCGGCGGCAATTCCCGGCGCGAAGCTCTTCGCGGTGTCCGGCTGTACCGCCTGCCATACGTACAGCGGCAGCGGCGGCGCCGCGCTCGGCGCGCCGGACCTGACTGCGATCGGCTCGCGGGGCCTCGGGGTCGACTTGCAGATCAAGCATCTGAAGGATCCGTCCAGCGTGACGCCGGGCTCGCCGATGCCGAAGTTCGCCTCTCTGGGCGACGCACGGCTGCGCCAGCTGGCCGTCTTCCTCGAAGCCTCGAAGGGCAAGAAGTAACGAACCGGCACCGGTTCGCGAGCCTGGTCATCAGCGTCGCGGCCCTCGCAGCCGGCTGCGGCGGTTCGAACAACGGAGCCGGAACGAAGAGTGTCCCCGGTTCCGAGCTCCCCGGCGAGGTGGCGTCTTGGGTCTCCACGGCGAAGCTGCCGCCGCAAGCAGTGGCGGGTGCGAGTCTGTTCGCCACGTCCGGATGTCTGAGCTGTCACACCTATCTGGGCTCGGGAGTGTCGAATCTCGGTGGGCAGGACCTGACGCGCGAGGCGTTGAAGGGCCGTGGTCTCGATTGGCAGATCCGGCACCAGCGCTGTCCGTCCTGCGTCGTCCACGGTTCGCAGATGCCGAAATTCGGCCTGGGGGAGCCGGCGCTCCGCGCGTTGGCCATCTTCCTCGAGGCATCGAAAGGCAAGCGGTGATCTCGCGCGCTCCCAGGCGCCGCGGGCACAATCCCGGGGAATGCACGTCTTCCTCGGGATAACGGGAGCCTCCGGCGCGCCCTACGCGGCTCGGTTGCTCGAAGCTCTGGCGGCCGCCGACTGTGAGATCGGCGTCTCGGCCTCCGGCGCGGCGATCGAGGTGATGGCGACCGAGCTCTACGGCAACGCCCGGCTCTCACGCGACGAGACGCTCGCGCGCCTGCTCGAGCCCGTCGGCGACGCGGCGACCGTCTACGACCCGAGCGACTGGAAGGCGCCGTACGCATCCGGTTCGGCGAAGGTCGACGCCTACGTCATCTGTCCCTGCTCGATGGGGACGCTCGGGACGATCGCGTCCGGCTCGATGCAGAACCTCATCCACCGCGCCGCATCGGTCGCCCTCAAGGAGGAACGGCGGCTCATCCTCATGCCGCGCGAGACACCGCTCTCGGCGATCCACTTGCGCAACATGCTCACGCTCCGGGAGGCCGGCGCGACGATCCTCTTCCTCGCGCCCGGCTTCTACCACGGCGCAGAGACGGTTGCGGATCTTGTCGACTTCATCGTCGCGCGGACACTCGATCAGCTCGGGCTCGACAACGCACTCGCCAAGCGATGGGGCCAGTGAACAGCTCGACCGAGCACGCAGACAGAATCGCCACGGGCACGTTGCCGCCGGAAGGCGTGCAGCGGATGTTCGACCGGATTGCGCCGGTCTACGACGTCATGAATCGCGTCATGACCGGCGGCCTCGACAGGCGCTGGAGGCGGATCACGATCGCCGAAGCCGTACGCCCGGGTGACCGCGTGCTGGACGCCTGCTGCGGCACCGGTGATCTCGCGATCGCGGCGCGGCGGCACGGCGCCGGCGAGGTGGTCGGTCTCGACTTCTCCGAGCAGATGCTCGAACGGGCGCGGCGGAAGGCGCCGGAGATCGACTGGGTTCAGGGCGACGCGCTCGCGCTCCCGTTCGACGACGAGTCGTTCGACGCCGCGACGGTCGGCTTCGGCGTCCGCAACGTCGACGACCTCGAGGGGGCGATCCGAGAGCTGCGGCGCGTGCTGCGCCCCGGTGGACGCGTCGCGATTCTCGAGATCACGACTCCGGTCGGAGCCCTGGCCGGGTTCTACCGCTTCTGGTTCGACCGGCTGATCCCGCTCCTCGGCAAGGTCCTGCCGGGCGGCTCCGCGTACACGTACCTGCCTGCGAGCGTCCGCCGCTTTCCGCAGCCGGAAGCCCTGGCAGACCTGCTCGCAGCGAGCGGTTTCGAAGCCGTACGATTCCGGCGGTTTGCAGGGAGTATCGTGGCTCTGCATATAGGAGAGGCGCGCGGATGACACGCACAGCCACCGAGACGCTCACCGCGATTCGCGAGGCCCCGGGCCTCGAGGAGTACCTCGACGCGCTCGAGGAGCGGCTTGCCCGCTCGGTCGCCAGCCATCCGGGGCTCGTCGCCGCGGTGGGGAACGAAGCGCTCGCCGCGGGCGGGAAGCGCCTGCGGCCTCTGCTCGTGTTCCTCTCGACGCCTGCCGGAAGCCCGCCGTCGATCGCCGCCGGCGTCGCCGTGGAGCTTGTGCACATGGCGTCGCTCATTCATGACGACGTGATCGACCGGGCGCACTTCCGCCGCGGCAAAGCGGCCGCCTGGTCGGCGCACGGCCCGGACGCCGCCCGCGCGACCGGCGACTACCTCTTCGCCCGCGCGTTCGCGGAGCTCGCGGCGACCGGCGATGCGGAGGCGGTCGGCGTGCTCGCGGACGCGACGCTCTGTCTCTCGCGGGGCGAGGCGCTCCAGCGGACGCAGACGAACGACCCGTCGACGACCGTCGAGGCGTATATCGAGCGCTGCGGCCTGAAGACCGGGAAGCTCTTCGAAGCTGCCTGCCGGCTCGGCGGCGGCTCAGGTGCGTACGGGCTCGCGCTCGGCGTCGCGTTCCAGATCGCCGACGACGTGCTCGACTGCTCGGGCGCGACGATCGAGACGGGCAAGATCGCGGGCACCGATCTCCGGGATGGCACGCCGACGCTGCCGCTGTTGCTCGCCGCGCAGCAGGACGACGTCGTGCGCCGCGCGCTCGCGGGCGGCCCGGTCGACGGCGCGCTCGTGCGGGTTGCCGCAACCGGTGCGCTCGAGCGCTCCACGAAGGTTGCACTCGACTACGCTAGGCAGGCTCGGGCGTGCCTCAACGGTGAGTTGCATCGTGAGGAGCTCGAGTCCCTGACGCACGCGGTCGTCAACCGGGAGAGGTAACACAGTGGCAGTCCTCGACATGCTGGAGACGCTCGCCCCGATCAGGGAGAAGATCGAGGCCGGAGCGCGCCTCGACTTCGAGGACGGCGTCGCGCTGATGGAGTCGGACGACCTGCTCGCGCTCGGCGAGCTGGCCGACCTCGCGCGGCGTGTTCGCGGCGGCGGCGACGAGGTCTACTTCGTCCAGGGCATCAACATGTACCAGACGAACGTCTGCCGCGTGAAATGCAAGTTCTGCGCGTTCGCGAAGACGCGCAAGCAGGAGGAGTCGTACACGCTGACCGCGGACGAGCTCGTCGAGGATGCAGTCGCGCAGCACCACGCCGCGCAATTCACGGAGATTCACCTGGTCAACGGCGAGAACCCTCACGTCGATCTCGAGTTCTACGCCGAGGTCCTGCGCAAGCTGAGGTCGGCGCTGCCGGACGTGCATCTCAAGTTCTATACGGCCTCCGAGATCCATCACATGTCGAAGCTCGAGGGGTGCTCGCACGAGGAGGTCCTGCGCGTTCTGAAGGACGCAGGTCTCGGTTCGATGCCCGGCGGCGGCGCAGAGATCTTCGCCGACCGTGTGCGTGCGCTGATCGCTCCCGGCAAGGAGCCTGCGGAGGACTGGTTCGACGTGCACGACACGGCGCACCGGCTCGGCATCACGACGCAGTGCACGATGCTCTACGGGCACGTCGAGACGTACGAGGAGCGTGTCGACCACCTTTTGCGCCTCCGCGAGCAGCAGGACAAGACGGGCGGTTTCCTCTCGTTCATCCCGCTCGCGTTCCATCCCGAGAACACGGTCTTCGAGCGGCGCGGCTTCAGGTTCACCACCGGGGCCGACGACCTGAAGGTGATCGCGGTGTCACGGCTCCTGCTCGACAACATCGAGCACATCAAGGCGTACTGGATCATGATGGGCATGCCGATGGCGCAGCTCGCGCTGCACTTCGGCGCGAACGACGTGCAGGGCACGGTCGTGCGCGAGCAGATCTTCCAGGCGGCGGGTGCGACGAGCGGCACGGAGCAGAAGATCTCCGAGCTCGTACGGTTCATCCAAGATGCCGGGAGAATCCCCGTGCAGCGCGACTCGCTCTACAACGAGCTGCATCGATGGGCCGCGTGACGTGATCAAGCTCGGTCGCATCTCGTACGTCAACATGGCGCCGATCTTCTACCGCGTCGACATGGAAGTGGACGAGGTCCAGGGCGTTCCGACGGAGCTGAACCGGATGCTCGTCGACGGCGAGCTCGACACCGCGCCGATCTCTTCGATCGAGTACGCGCGCAATGCCGACAAGCTGCGCCTGTTGCCGCGCCTCTGTGTCGCGTCGGAGGGCGCAGTCGACTCGATCCAGCTCGTCACCCGCAAGCCGCTCGAGCAGGTGCGCGTCGTCGCGGTGACTCCCGAATCGGCGACGTCCGTCGTGCTCACGAAGGTGCTGCTGCCCGAGGCCGGGCAGGTACCGCTCGAGGCGTACGAGACCGGCGACGCCGACGCGAAGCTCCTGATCGGCGACGCCGCGCTGAAGTCGGCGTTCGAGGACCCGACGCCGCACTACGATCTCGGCCGCCTCTGGCTCGAGCGCACGGGGCTGCCGATGGTGTTCGCTGTGTGGGCGTGCCCCGAGCCGGTCGCCGACGGGCTCGCGGAGCTCGAGGACGCTCTCGTTGCCTCGGTACGGATGGCCCGCGCCGAGCCGGAGAACCTCGCCTTCGAGGCCTCGGAGGCGTACGGCTATCCCGCCGGCTTCCTGGCGCGCTACTTCGAGAAGCTTCGCTACCGCTTCGGCCCGCGCGAGCGCGCCGGCCTCTACACGTTCCTCGAGATGGCCCGAGACCACGAGCTGCTCGAGACGGTGCCCGAGCTGCGCTTCGTCTCGACGAAGGGAGCTGCGGTCGCATGAGCGTCGTCGCCGAGTCGCGCACCGCGCCGATCCTCGAGAAGGTTCTCGACGGCGAGCGCCTCACCGACGAGGACGCAATCGCGCTGCTCCGCTCTCGTGACCTCCTTGCGGTCGGCCGTGCGGCGAACGAGATCCGCAACCGCAAGCACGATCCGAGCCGCGTCACGTTCATCATCGACCGCAACCTCAACTACACGAATCTCTGCGTCACGGACTGCGACTTCTGCGCGTTCTATCGGAGCCCAGGCGACACGCGCGAGGGCTATCTGCTGCCGAAGCCGGTGATCTTCAAGAAGATCGAGGAGACGCTGGCGATCGGCGGGACGGGGCTGCTCATGCAGGGCGGCCATCATCCCGACCTCGGCATCGACTACTACGAGGATCTGTTCCGGTCGATCAAGGCGAAGTACCAGATCCATCTGCACGCGCTGTCGCCGCCCGAGATCCAGCACATCTCGCGCAGGTCGAAGCTGACGATCCCGGAGACGCTGACGCGGCTGCGCGACGCCGGGCTCGACTCGATCCCCGGCGGCGGCGGCGAGGTCCTCGTCGATCGCGTGCGGCACATCATCGCGCCCAAGAAGACGAAGTCGTCGGAATGGCTGAACGTGATGCGTCACGCGCACCGGCTCGGTATCTCGACGACCGCGACGATGATGTACGGGCACGTCGAGACGCTCGAGGAGCGCGTCGAGCACATGCGCCGTGTGCGCGAGGTGCAGGACGAGACCGGCGGCTTCCGGGCGTTCTTCTCGTGGACGTTCCAGGACGACGGCAACCGGCTCGGCGAGAAGGTGCCGCCGGAGACGCGGCCGACGTCGTTCGACTACCTCCTGACGCAGGCGGTGTCGCGCCTCTACCTCGACAACATGCCGCACATCGGTTCGTCGTGGGTGACGCAGGGCAAGAAGATCGGGCAGGTGGCGCTGCAGTTCGGCGCGGACGATCTCGGCTCGGTGATGATCGAAGAGAACGTCGTCAGCGCGGCCGGCACGACGTACCGCGCGAGCACCGAGGAGTTCGTGCACCTGATCAAGAGCCTCGGCAAGATCCCGGTGCAGCGCGACACGCTGTACCGCGACGTCAAAGTCTGGAACTAGTGGTTTGACCGGTGACGTTCCACGGTTTCCGGGTCGCTAGCACCAAGCGGGAGGCCGTCGGCGTCCGTCGTCAATGCTGGTTGCACTGACAAGGGCGACGGGGGACTCCCGCGCAGCGTGATCGCGGGCCGGAGACCCTGTGACCGTTGCCGGTCAGACCACTAGACGTCGACGCTCGGGTAGCGCGCACGCACGACGTCGATGAAGGAGGCGAGCTCGTCCGCCAGCTTTGGATCCGCGATTTCGAGCACGTTCTCCGCATTCCGCTCGCCTGAATGGGAGAGATTGAAGCTCCCGACGAAGATGATGTCGTCGGCGACGGTCACCTTCGCGTGCATGAAGTCGTGCACGGAGTCCGGGGTGTACGGGGTCGAGTGCTTGCCGGAGAACGGGGCGTGCGCCAGCGCCGTGCGCAACAGCGGCTCTTTCCACGGGGCGTTTCCGTTCGCGCGCCACTGGCCGATCACTTCGAGCACCTGCGTGCGGTCGACGACGCCGGCGAGATCGACCTTGCCGTCCGTCGCGACCTGGGCGAGCGTGGCGAGGATGGGAGCAGAGGAGAGCACCGGCGATGCGATCCGGACCCGTCGCTGCGCCGTGCCGATCGCCTTGGCGATCCGGTGGGCGAGCTTCTCGCCCCTACCGGGGCAGAACCAGGCGCGCACGCTCCTGCCTTCGACCTGCAGGGGCGCGGTGTCGACCTTGCCGCTGTGTCCGACGTCTCGACTGGTCCATAGCTGCTCGAAGTCGACTCCGAAGCGCGCCGCGAGCTCGGCGCCCTCGGCGGTGATGATCACGTTCTCCTCGCGCGTCCACGAGTCGACGGTCCAGTTCATCGAGCCGGTCCACACGGCCGCCTGGTCACGCACGATGTACTTGTGGTGCATGAGATCGGGCTCACCGGGGATGGCGGCGGTGGGGAACGGCAGCGACTCGATCAGGCTTGGCTGCGTGTGTGGCGGCGGCGGCACGGGCACGCGATGGCCGTCGGTGTCGAGGTTGTAGGCGAGTCGAACGCTGACGCCTCGCCCGGCTGCGCCCGTGAGTGCGTCGTGCAGGACAGGCCAGATGGGATCCGGCAGCCGGATGTCGTAGATCGCGATCTCGAGCGTGTGCTGCGCGGCCGAGATCCAGTCGGCGAGCGCGTGCACGATCTCCTCCGCGGTCTGGCCCCCGTCGGTGAGCGTCCGGATCTCGATCAGGAAGCCTTCGCCGAGCGCAGCGCAGCCTTGTGCGCGCGCTTGGCAGCCTGATACGCGGCCAGCGACTCGTGGGAGTCGACGTCGCCGAGCGTCTTGTGATCGCGTGCGATGCCCTGCGCGGCGGCGACGCCGAAGCGCTTGTAGAGCACGTCGTTGAGCGTCCGCACCTTCATGTCGCCGAAGCCCGGCAGGGAGCGGAGCCTTCGGCGCAGATCCTCGGCGTCCGCCGCTTTGGCCCACACGCGCTCGGCCCGGCCGCCGTACTCCTCGACGATCACCGAGGCGAGCTCTTGCACGCGGCCGGCCATGGCTCCGGGATAGCGGTGGATCGCCGGCTTCTCCCGGAACACTGCCTCGAGCTTCGCCGGGTCGGTGCCGGCGATCGCCTTCGGGTCGATCGTGCCGAGGCGCTGCTTCAGCCGCAGCGGCCCGGCGAACGCCGTCTGCACCGTCACTTGCTGGTCGAGGACGAAGCCCACGAGCAGCGCAAATGGGTCGGCGGCGACCAGGCGACACGCCTCGTCGTCGTCTGTGAAATAGAGGTGATCCGGCGCGGTCACAGGGTGATTCTACGCGGGTACGCTGGTCGCATGGACCCGCTCACCGTCTTCTCGGAGGCCACGCGCGAGTGGTTCAACCGGACCTTCGACGGGCCGACGCCGGCACAGCAGCAGGGGTGGCCGGTCATCGCGTCGGGCGTCAACACGCTGATTCAGGCGCCGACCGGCTCGGGGAAGACGCTCGCCGCGTTTCTCTACGCGATCGATCGTCTGACGCCGACGCCCGGCGCCGGCCTGCGCGTGCTCTACGTCTCGCCGCTGAAGGCGCTCAACTACGACGTCGAGCGCAACTTGCGCGGCCCGCTCGCCGGGCTCCAGTCGCAGCTTCGCGTCGCCGTGCGCACCGGTGACACGCCGCAGAAGGAGCGCGCGGCGATGCTGCGTTCGGCACCCGACATCCTGATCACGACGCCCGAGTCGCTCTTCCTGATGCTGACTTCGCGCGCGCGCGAGCTGTTGCGCACCGTCGACACGGTGATCGTCGACGAGGTGCACGCGGTCGCCGGGACGAAGCGCGGCGCGCACCTTGCTCTTTCGCTCGAACGCCTGCAGCGGCTCGTGGGCGATCGCCCGCTCCAGCGCATCGGGCTCTCGGCGACGCAGCGGCCCCTCGAGGAGATCGGCCGCTTCGTCGGCGGCGGCCGCCCGATCGAGCTCGTCGACGCGGGTGTTGCGAAGCAGCTCGACCTGCAGGTGGTCGTGCCGATCGAGGACATGCGGGAGCTCCCGTCGACCGGGCAGCTGATGCATCCGGTGCCCGTGGACGGGCAGGAGATGGACGTCGGCACCGAGCGCAGCTCGAACTCGATCTGGCCGTCGATCTATCCGGCGCTGCTCGCGCTCGTACGCGAGCACCGCTCGACCATCGTTTTCGTGAACAACCGGCGCCTCGCCGAGCGGCTCGCGTTGCGGCTGAACGAATTGGCGGAGGAGGAAGTCGCGCGTGCGCACCATGGATCGCTCGCGCGAGAGCAGCGCGTCGTGATCGAGGAGGATCTGAAGGCCGGACGCATTCCGTGCCTCGTCGCGACGTCTTCGCTCGAGCTCGGCATCGATATGGGCGCAGTCGACCTCGTCGTGCAGGTCGAGTCGCCGAAGTCGGTCGCACGCGGCCTGCAGCGCATCGGTCGCGCCGGGCACACAGTCGACGCCGTTTCGAAGGGCCGCATCTTCCCGAAGTTCCGAGCCGACCTGCTCGAGTCGGCGGTCGTCGCGCAACGCATGCGCGCGGGCGCGATCGAGGAGACGCAGATTCCGCGCAACCCGCTCGACGTGCTCGCGCAGCAGATCGTCGCCATTTGCGCCGAAGAGGAGATCGAGGTCGCCGAGCTGCACTCGCTCGTCCGCGGCGCGTATCCCTTCGCTGACCTCTCGCGTGTGCAGCTCGAGAACGTGCTCGACATGCTCGCGGGGCGCTACCCATCCGACGAGTTCGCCGAGTTGCGTCCGCGCATCATCTGGGACCGCACCGCGGGCGTCGTGCGCGGCCGCGAGGGGGCACGCCGCCTCGCGGTGACGAACGCCGGCACGATTCCGGACCGCGGCCTGTTCGGCGTGTTCATCGTCGAGGGCGGCGGCCGCGTCGGCGAGCTCGACGAGGAGATGGTCTACGAGGCCCGCGCGGGCCAGGTGATCATGCTCGGCGCGTCGTCGTGGCGCATCGAGGAGATCACGCGCGACCGCGTGCTCGTCTCGCCTGCTCCGGGCGTGCCCGGCTCGATCCCGTTCTGGAAGGGCGAGGGCGTCGGGCGGCCGTACGAGCTCGGCGAGGCGATCGGCGAGTTCTCGCGGATTCTCATTTCAAAGCCTGAACAGGCCAGACTGACCATGCTCGAGCAGATCGGCCTGTCCACGTTTGCAGCCCAGAATCTCTCGACCTTCCTCGAAGACCAGCAGCGTGCGACCGGTGTCGTCCCCTCGGACCGCACCGTCGTCGTCGAGCGGTTCCGCGACGAGATCGGTGACTGGCGCGTCTGCATCCTCACGCCGTTCGGGGCGCGGGTGCACGCACCGTGGGCGATGGCGGTCGGCGCCCGCCTGCGTGACTCGCTCGGCATCGAGGTGCAGTCGATCTGGTCGGACGACGGGATCGCGTTCCATCTGCCCGATTCGGACGCGCCGCCGGCGACGGACCTGCTGCTGCTTTCGGCGGAAGAGCTCGACGAGATCGTGCTCGCGGAGGTGGGGCAGACCGCCCTGTTCGGCGCGCGCTTCCGCGAGAACGCCGCGCGCGCACTGCTGATCCCGCGCCGACGCCCGGGTGAGCGCTCGCCGCTCTGGCAGCAGCGGCTGAAGGCGCAAGGCCTGCTGCAGGTTGCCCGCAAGTACCCAAGCTTCCCGATCGTGCTCGAGACGTACCGCGAGTGCCTGCAGGACGTCTTCGACCTGCCGGCGCTGAAGAAGTTGCTCCACGGTCTGCGCACACGGGAGATCGACCTCGTCGAGGTCGAGAGCGCGAGCGCGTCGCCGTTCGCGTCGTCGCTGCTCTTCGACTACATCGCCACCTACATGTACGAGGACGACACGCCGCCTGCGGAGCGGCGTGCGCAGGCGCTCTCGCTCGACCGCGATCTGCTGAAGGAGCTGCTCGGCCAGGAAGAGCTGCGCGAGCTGATCGACGTCGACGCGCTCGCCGAGGTCGAGGTGTCGCTGCGGCCGCAGGCGAAGAACCCGGATCATCTGCACGACCTGCTGCGACTCCGCGGCGACATGCGCGTCGGCGAGTTCGACGAGGTGCACGCGGCGATCCTAGAAGCGGAGCGCCGCGCGCTGCGCGTGCGGATCACGGGCGAGGAGCGCCTGATCGCGGTCGAGGATGCGGGCCGCTATCGCGACGCACTCGGGGTGATGCCGCCGTCCGGGCTGCCCGACGTCTTCCTCGAAGGCGGGCCCGACTCACTGCGACAGCTCGTCCAGCGGTACGCGCGCGGACGCGGCCCGTTCACGACGAAGCAGGTGAATGCGTGGTTCGGAGTGGACGTCGAGTCGCATCTGCGCGAGCTCGAGGGAGAGGAGAAACTCGTGCGCGGCGAGCTTCGTCCAGGTGGTGTCGAGCGCGAGTGGTGCGAGCCCGATGTGCTGCGCCGGCTGCGGCGCGCGTCGCTTGCGGCGTTGCGTCGGGAGATCGAGCCGACCGAGCAGGCCGCGCTCGGTCGCTTCCTGCCGCACTGGCACGGGATCGACCGGCGCGCGACGCTGCGCGAGGCGCTGATCCCTCTGCAGGGGCTCGCGCTGCCGGTGTCGTTGTGGGAGTCGGAGGTGCTGCGCCGCCGCGTCCCCTCCTACCGGCCCGAGCAGCTCGACCAGCTGTGCGCGTCCGGGGAGCTCGTCTGGGCCGGCGCGGGGCTCGACCGCGTCGCCGTGTTCTTCCGCGAGGACGCGCCGCTGCTCGGGCAGCCGTCCGCGGCAACGCCTCCTGAGGGCGACGCGCACGATGCGATCCGCGCGGCGCTGACCGGCGGCGCGCTCTTCTGGTTCGACCTGCTCGAAGCGACGCAACTCGACGACGCGATCGCGCTGCCGGCGCTCTGGGATCTTGTATGGGCCGGCGAGGTGACGAACGACGCGTGGCAGCCGCTGCGGGCGGAGCGGCGCTACCAGGTGCCGCGCGCCGACCGGCGCGTGCGCCGTTTCTCCCGTGCGCGGTCGGCTGCGGTCACCGCGACGCAGGGGCGCTGGTCGCTCGCGGCGGCGCTCTTTGCAGGCGGCGAGCCGGATCGGCGCGCGCTTGCCGAGCTTCTGCTCGAGCGGCAGGGCATCGTGACGCGCGACAGCGTGCGCGGTGAAGGGATTCCCGGCGGCTACGGCGCGGTCTACTCGGAGTTGCGCGCGCTCGAGACGTTGGGAACGTGCCGGCGCGGCTACTTCGTCGAGGGTCTCGGCGGTGCGCAGTTCGCGCTCGGCGGCGCCGTCGAGCGTCTACGCGAGCTGCGTCCGCGCGACGGGGAGGAGGCTGAGCCGCTCGTGCTCGCAGCGGCCGACCCGGCGCAGCCGTACGGCGCTGCGCTGCCGTGGCCGAAGCGCGCCGGCGCGCGTGCGGCCCGTGTGGCGGGCGCGCACGTCGTCTTGCTCGGCGGCGAGCCCGCGCTCTTCGTCGAGCGTGGCGGCCGTTCGCTCGTGCCGCTGCGGGAGCCCGAGGACGAGTGGCTGCGCGAGGCGCTCGCCGCGCTCGTCTCACATGTGAAGCGTGGCGGCGCCAAGCGCCTGGCCGTCGAGCGCTTCGACAGCGAGCCGGTGGTCGACTCGACGATCATGCCGCTGCTCGTCGAAGCCGGCTTCCTGGCAGGCCCGCGCCGGGCCGTGCTCCGCGCCTGACCCTCGAGCAACGCGCGGCCTCGAACCCGGGGTCAGACCCGGGTCAGACCCCGTAACGACTCCTGTACGACTTCCGCGCGTGACCTCCCGGCAGGCATTCCTGCGACGGTGACAGACGTTCGCTGGGCATTCGAACCCGGAAGGCGTGTCCGCCCAGGCCGCGTCGTTCCGAACCCCGGGGTCAGACCCGGGTCAGACCCCGCAACGAGAGCGACACGACTCCGCCACAACTTCCCGGCAGGCACTCCCCAAACGGTGACAGTCACCGTTAAGAAGGGAGGTGTGTCTGCTTAGGGCGGGTCGTTCCGCCCGCTCTGGGCTGCGTCCGTCTCGGCGACGACCGTGCGGCGCCTGGACGATCGCGTAGCGGACGCCGAACAGCGCTGCGAGCGTTACACGGACAGGAGCTTGTAGCCGAGGCCGCGCACGGTGACGAGACGCTCCGGCTTCGACGCATCGCGCTCGATCTTGCGGCGCAGGTTCGAGATGTGCACTTCGCAGGCGTGCTCGTCGCCGACATGCTCGCTCGCCCAGAGATGCTGCATCAGCTCGCGCCGCGACACGATGTTCTCCGGCTGCTCTGCAAGCAGCGCGAGCACCTTGAACTCCGAGAGCGTCAGATGCACGCGCTCGCCGTCGACGAGCACCTCATGACGACCGAGGTCGATGTGCAAGCCGCCGAGACGGCGCACGGCTGCACCGCCGTTCGCGCGGTCGAGCTCGCGCCGTCGCAGGATCGCGCGCACGCGGCTCAGCAGCTCTGCCGTCGAGAACGGCTTCGTGACGTAATCGTCGGCCCCAAGCTCGAGCCCGAGCACACGATCGATCTCGGCGTCGCGCGCAGTGAGCATCAGAATCGGCACGTCGCTCTCGGCGCGCAGTGCGCGACAGACGTCGGTGCCGGAAAGTCCCGGCAGCATCACGTCGAGGATCACGATGTCGTAGCTCCGCGCGCGCGCCGCTTCGAGCCCTGCCGCGCCGTCGGTTTGCTCGTCGACCTCGAAGCCTTCGCGCCGCAACGTGAACGCGACGACGTCGAGCACGCCGGGATCGTCGTCGACGACGAGGACGTTCGCTTGCGCGTTCACGCGACCGGCACCGCCTCACGCACGGGCGCCTGTTCGAGCACGATCCGGACGCACGTCCCCTTGCCGGGGGCGGAGTCGAGCTCGATGCGCCCGTCGAGGCTGCGCACCGTCTGCCGCACGATCGCGAGCCCGAGCCCGAAGCCCTCGGCGTCTCGGTCCTGACCGCGGTAGAAGCGGTCGAACACGTGCCGCTGCGTGTCGGAGGTCATGCCGACGCCCGTGTCCTCGACCTCTACCCGCAAGCTGTTCCCGACGGCGTAGGCCCGCAGGACGACCCGACCTTGTTGGGTGTGCTTCGCAGCGTTCTCACCGAGGTTTCGTAGCGCCTGTTCGAGCAGGTCGCGGTTGACGATTGCGGCGAGCTCCGGCGGACACTCGATCTCCACGGCGACCCCGGCGGAAGGGCGCAGGTCGTCGACGACTTCCTGGAGCAACGGCCGGAGTGCGACCGGCTCCGAGCGCGGTCGTTCCTGACCAGCATGGGCGCGCGCAAGCGTGAGCAGCGCGCGGGCGAGCCGCGCGAGCCGCGCGGACTCGCGCTCGATGTGCGCAAGAAAGCGGTCGCGCTCGACTGGATCGTCCTTCGCTCCGGCCTGCAGCACTTCGACGGCGCCGATGATCGTCGTGAGCGGCGTGCGCAACTCGTGCGCGGCGTTCGAGACGAACTCACGCTCGGCAAGCTCGCGGCGCTCCTGCTCGCTGAGGTCGTCGAGGACGATCAGCACCGTGTCTCCCTCGGGCTGCGCCGGGATGCCGACAACGGTGAGTGCGCGTTCCTCGTCGGGAGTCACGCGGGCCTGCGCGAGCGAGGCGGTTGCATCGAAGAGCCGATCGGCGAACTCCCGCAAGGAGAAGCCGACCCACGGGTCCGGCAACGCGTCGCCTTCGGCCAGTCGCCCGCCGAGCAGTCGCCGCGCCTCCGCGTTTGCGAACTGCACGACGAGATCGGCGTCGACGGTCACGACGCCTTCGTGCAGCCGCTCGAGCAGCATGCGCAGGCGGTCACGCTCACCCTCGATCTGTCGGAACGAGCGGCGGAGCTGCCGGCGCATGCGTTCGAAGCTCTGCGCGAGCGCACCGAACTCGTCGCGGTACCGATAGCGCATCGGCGACTCGAAGTCTCCGAGCGCCATCGCCTCGGCGGCCGCCGAGAGGCGGCGCAGGCGCAGCGCGATCAGCTGCGCGAGCAGCAACCCGACGAGCACACCGATCACACCGGCGATCACACCCGCGCGCAGCGCCTGATCGCTGACGATTCCGATCGCCGCGGCGACGTCGGGCCGCACGTCGAGCGCCACGAGCGCACCGAGGCCCCGCCCGTGCAGCGGCACGCCGGCGACGAAGACGCGGCCGTCCGACGTGCTGCCGCGGTAGCGGTCGCCCCGTAGCGACGCGCGCAAGGCGGCGCGCTCGCGCGAGACCTCCTGGACGGCACCGCCGCGCGGCGGTGCCGACGCGAGCTCGACGCCGCGCGGATCGAAGACGTGCAGCTCGAGATTCTGCCGGCGTGCGATCCCGGGGAGCGCCTGCGCGAGCTTGCCGTTCCGATCGGCGACGCGGACCTCGCTCGCTGCGACGACCGCGCTGTCGAGCGCGAGCGCCTGCGCGCGGTCGCGGAACGCATTCTGGGAGCGGTCCGAGAACTGCGACACGACGAGCGCCGTCGACACGGCGGCCACAAGCGCGAAGGCCAGGCTCAGCCACCACCGGATCCCCGTGAACCTTCGGCTCATACCGGGATGGTAGGCCAAGCCTCTACGCTGCTTGGATGCCAGAGGGAGACTCGCTCCACCGGGCGGCCCGCGGGCTTCAGGTCCTCGCCGGGCAGCGGGTGGAGGTCGAGACGCCCCATCCGCGAGCCTCCGGGAAGCAGCTCGCAGAACGCCTCGACGGCCGCCTGCTCGAATCGGTCGAGGCGGTCGGCAAGAACCTCCTGCTCCATTTCGAAGGCGGGCTCGTGCTGCGCAGCCATCTGCGCATGACGGGTCGCTGGCGCATCGAGCCACGCGGAGCGCCGCGCGTCGGACGCCCGTGGCTCGTGTTGCGCGGCGAGAAGTACGAGGCCGTGCTCTGGAACGGGCCGGTGCTCGAGCTCGGCCGCGGCGCGAGCTTCACGAGCCGGCTCGGACCGGACGTCCTCGCGCACCCGCCCGACTTCGACGCGATACTCGAGCGCCTCCGCGCCGCGCCGCAGGAGCGCGAGATCGGCGACGCACTGCTCGACCAGCGCCTCGTCTCGGGGATCGGCAACATCTGGAAGGCCGAGGCGCTCTGGGACGCCCGCGTATCGCCCTGGCGGCCGCTCGCCGACGTCACCGACCATGAGCTCACCACCGTGCTCGAGTCCGCGCACGAGAAGATGCGCAGCGGCGTCGAGGGAACGCGGCCGCTTCGTCATGTCTACCGTCGCACGGGACGAGCCTGCCGCCGCTGCGGCGCCGTGATCCGCTCAGCAAGACAGGGTGACGCTGCGCGCAACGCGTACTGGTGCCCCGGGTGCCAGCGCGGTGGGCGCGAGCCCTGAGATACTCGCGCCGATGGGGATCGATTTCGCACCGTTTCTCGTCATCTCGGTGTTGCTGATCCTCATTCCGGGGCCTGACACCGCGATCGTGACGAAGCACGCGCTGCTCGCCGGCAGGCGCGGCGGTGTGTTCGCGTCGATCGGCGTCGCGACCGGGCTCGCGATCTGGACGCTCGCGGCAGCGGCCGGAATCGCCGCCGTCCTGCGCGCCTCCGCCGTCGCTTTCGACGTCCTCAAGATCGCCGGCGCGATCTATCTCGTCTGGATCGGCATCCAGCTCCTCCGCAACCGTTCCACTGCTGCAGTCGCGGAGAGCGGCAACCGGGTCGCGCCACGCGGCGTCGCGAAGAAGGCGCTACGCCAGGGGCTGCTCTCGGATCTCTCGAATCCGAAGATCGCGGTCTTCTTCACGAGCTTCCTGCCGCAGTTCGTTCATGGCAAGGGCCACGGCTTCGCATCGCTGCTCGTGCTCGGCGCGATCTTCTGCGTGCTCACGCTGCTGTGGCTCGTGTTCTACGGGTACCTCGTCGGGCACGGGTCGACCGTGCTCCACCGTCCCGCGGTGCGCCGCGCGCTCGACCGCTTCACGGGCGTCGTGCTCGTCGCGTTCGGGATCAGGCTCGCTTTCGAGCACCGCTAGAAAGAAGCAGGAGGAACCGCGCAACCCGCGTCGTAGAGCGGAAGTTGCGATGCGTTCTCCGCACCTCTACGACACGCTGCGCCGATTCTGCCTCGGCGCCTTCGCGGCGTTCCACCGCGATCTCGACTCCGGCGCCGATCTGCCCTTCTCCTTCGAGGAGCACGGCTCCTACGGGCGACCGACGCTGTACGAGTACCGCCCGCTCGTCCGCGGCTTCGTCGAAGCGCGCGTCGACCGTCTCTACGCGCGCGACGACGTGCGCTCGGCGGTGGACGATTTGCAACGCGAGCCTGCGGCGCGGATCTTCGCGCGCGCACACGAAGGTGTCACGCCCGACGAGTCGCGTGCGCTCTATCGCAGCGTGCTCGTGCCGCTGCTCGTGCGCACGGCCGAAGGCTGCGGCGGCTTCGACTGGGACGACCAGGCCTTCGACCGCGCGTACGCCGAGCTCGAGGAGGCGCTCTTCGGCGACGGACATGCGTACGGCGCGGTCGCGCCGCTCGTCGGCGTCTCCTGCGGCGCGGGCATCGACCTCGGCGGCGGCATTCGCGTGCGCGCCGCCGCGGCCGGCGAGCTCGCGGCGATGTGGCCCGAGGCGACAGGCTTGCTCCCGCGCGACTTCGGCCGCGAGCCCGACCGGCTCTGCGTGCTCGAGCTCGAGCGCTCGCTCGACCGCGGCGCCGACGAGGTTCCCGACGCGCCGGGCGAGCTCGCCGACGCGGTGACCGCGCTCCGCCTCGCCACAGCCGCCCCGGTCGCCGCCGGGCCCGTGCTCTTCGAGCGCCTCGACTGGCGTCCCTACGGGATCCGGCCGGTGCTGCCGATCGCGGCGACCGCGCCGCCCGGCGAGCCGACAAGGCTGGATCCGTTTCGCGCTTCAGTTGCGGTGCAGCTGCGGCCGAAGCTCGCGCTCGCCGACGACGACACCGGGCTCGGCGACGCGCTCGACCGCTGGGAGCTCGCGCTCTTCCAGGACGATCCTTTTCGGGCCGAGCAGCTGCGGCAAGCACTGGGCTCCGCGCTCGGCGACGGCGACGGCACCTGGGCCGCCGGCATGCGCGCCGCCGCACTGCTCGGCGAGACGCCGCAGGAGCGCTCCGACCTCGTCGAGCGCTTCCGCGAGCCGACGCTCGACCTCGTCCGCCGGATGCTCGTCTCCGTGCTGCTGCACGGCAATCGCGGCAAGCTCCTGCGCGAGCTCGACGACACGCTGCTCGGCGTCCGCGCGAAAGCCGCGGGCGTCGCAGAGTTGCGCGCGAGCTGACACGAATCGGCCGCTACGGTCGAGAAATGGAAGAGGCGCACGCACTGCTCGCACGACTCGAGCGGATCGAGGCACTCGACCGTGCGAACGCCCCGCCCGAGCTGCTGCTCCCGGAGCTGCAGGCCCTCGTCCACGAGGCCGAGGCCTGGGCGCGTCGCGAGCGCGATCCGGACGCCGAGGCCGCGGCTGCTGCGTGCGCTGCCGCCTGCGACGGAGCTCTGAGCAATGCGATAGTCGCTGCGTGACGCTCGTCCATTGGGATGACATCGAGGGCTTCGACCCGCGCGACGGGTTTGCGCCGCTCGGCGGGCGCTGGCAGCGTCTCGCGGACGCCGCTGGCAGCGTCCGCCTGGGAACCCACCGGGTCCGGCTCGAGCCAGAGCAGATGATCACGGCGGTGCACCAGCACACGGCGGAGGAGGAGATCTTTCACGTCCTCGGCGGCTCGGCGACCCTATGGCAGGACGGTTCGACGTGCGTCGTCGCCGCAGGCGACACGATCGTCCACGCTCCGCTCGGCCCTGCGCACACGCTGATCGCCGGCGACACGGGACTCGAGGTCCTGATCTTCGGACAGCGCCTGGTGCCCGAAGCGACTGTGCTCCCTCGCATCGGCGTTGCGTGGCTCGCAGACTCGACGGTCAAGCTGCTCGAGGACCGTCCCTGGAAAGCGGAGGCCGCGCTCGGAGTCCCAGACGGCACGCCCGGGGAGCGGCCAGCGAACGTCGTCGCGCTCGACGGGCTCGAGAGCTTCTTCGGCGGCATGGCGAAGCGCCCCGGGCACGCGGCAGGCGCAAAGCAGAGCGGGCTCAACTGGACGAAGATCCCGCCGAACGACGAGGGCGCACCGCCGCATTGCCACTCCGCCGACGAGGAAGTCTTCGTGATTCTCGACGGCGAAGGAGCGCTCGAGCTCTGGGGACCGCCGCAGCCGGGCGACACGCGGCAGACGACGCCACAGGAAACCCACCCGCTCCGCCGCGGCCACGTGATCTCGCGGCCCCCGGCGACCCGCATCTCGCACTCCTTGCGCAGCGGCGACGCCGGGCTCACCTACCTCGTCTACGGCACCCGCGAGCCAAATGACATGTGCTACTACCCGCGCTCGAACAAGGTCTTTCTCCGCGGCCTGGGCGTGATCGCCCGCCTGGAGCACCTCGAGTACGGCGACGGCGAGCCCGGCTGAGCGAAGTCCTTACACGGCTCTCGGGGGTCGAGGGTACGTTGGACGTTCAAGGATCGGTGCGTTTCCCCAATCGGGGGTCGCGTCTCCGTACCCAGAGCGCCGATACCCGAGTTAGGACCTGCGGTGCGCGCCCTTCTCACGAACAGAAAATTTCAGATCCTGCTCAACGCGGGGTTCGGTGTCGTGCTGCTTGCAGTCGCGTTCTTCAGCGCGAGGCATTTCATGCACTCGGGCTGGCCGCTCCATCATGCTGATCCGCTGCTCGTCGGCGCCTCGGCCCTCCTCTTCTTCATCGCCTACGCCTTCAAGGCTTGGGGCTGGCAGCGGCTGTTTGCGAAGCACGAGCGCCCGTCGTCGCAGTCACTCGCCTTCGCCGGCGGCGCAGCGTGCGTCGGCGGCATCGCGCTTCCCGGCCGGGTCGACGACGCGGTTCGCATTGCCATCGTCAAGCGTTTCCCGGGTACGCGCGTCGGGCTCGGCACCGTCGGGCTCAGCCTGATCGTCCTCGGCATGCTCGACAACGCAGCGCTGACGCCGATGGCGTCGGTCGCCGCCGTGAGCTCGAGCTCGATGCTCGTGCGCGCCGGCTTCATGGTCGTCGCCGTGGCGGGCGTCCTCGCCGCGCTCGTCGTCGCGTTCCTTCCGATCCTCGCGAGGCGGGAGTGGGTGACGCGGTTCCGCGTCGGCCGCTGGCTCGCCTCGCATACGCATTGCACGAAGGAGGCGGGAGCCGCGTGGCTCCTCGTCTCGGTCTCGTGGTGCCTGCGCGGCACGGCGGTCTTCCTGCTGCTGAACGCCCTCTCGTTGAAGGGCTCGTTCGCCCTCGCACTCGCCTTCCTCTGCGCCTCGGCCGCCTCGGCCGCGCTGCCGATCGCCCCCGCGGGTGCCGCCACGCAGGCCGGCGCCGGCGCCGCGATCCTGATGGCGAGCGGCATGAAGGGCACGGAAGCACTCGCGTTCTCGGTCGCCGCGCAGGCGCTCGTGATCGTCACCGGCGCCGCCGTGATGCTGTGCATCACCGCGTGGCAGGTCGCGTTGCGCGTCAGGCCGCACCTCCAGCGCGCCGCCGCAACCGTCTAGCTACTCGGTCGCTACCTCGGGGCCTGCGGGCCCGCTCGGGACAAAGTCGCGCCGGCGCACGAGCACGAACGCGAGCACTGCGCCCACGAACGCGACGATCGCGCCGACGAGCAGGATCTCGTCGAGCCCGCTGATGAACGCGGCTCGCGCGATCTCGCTTCCCTGAACCATGCCCGACGAGACGGCCTTCGTCGCACCGGTGCCGTGCAGTTCGCTCTGGATGCGGTTCTGGAAGATCGCGCCGAGGCCGGCGATGCCGGTCGCGATGCCGACCTGCCGGAAGGTGCTGTTGAGGCCCGACGCCATGCCGGCCCGCCGGGGCTCGACGACGCTCACGGCTGTCGAGGCGAGCGGCGCGTTCACCATGCCGACGCCGATGCCCGCGACGATGAACCCGGGCAGCAGGGCCGTCCAGCCGGAGTGCACCGTCACGCCGTGCATCAGCAGGAGCGCGACGCCGATGAGCGCCAGCCCGAGTCCGAGCAGCAGCTTGACGGGCAAGAGCGCCGAGAGCCGTCCCGCGATCGGCGCGATGACGAACGACACGACGGAGAGCGGCAGGAAGCGCAGGCCCGCCTGGATCGGCGAGTAGCCGAGCACGTTCTGCAGGTAGAGCGTGAGATAGAGAAACTGCGAGAAGATCGACGCCGAGAGCGTGAAGGCGACGATCTGCGCGCCCGAGAAGGTCGGGATCCGGAAGAGCGCGAAGTCGAGCGTCGGGTCGATCCGGCGAAGCTCGACGAGGGCGAACGCGGCGAGCAGCACGACGGCCGCGACGTAGAGCGCGACCTCGCGTCCGCTGCCCCAGCCCCAGTCGTTGCCGCGCAGGAGGGCCAGCACGAGTGCGAAGAGACCGCTGGTGAGCGTCGCAAAGCCGGGCAGGTCGAATTTGCCCGCCTGCTCGTTCCGGGACTCGTGCAGCTCGCGGATCGCGCCGGCGATGCACAGCACCCCGATTGGCAGGTTGACGTAGAAGATCGCGCGCCACCCGAGCCACGTCGTGAGGGCGCCCCCGACGAGCGGCCCGATCGCGACCGCGGCGCCGACCGTCGCGCCCCAGATCCCGAAGGCGGTGCCGCGTTCTCTGCCGTGGAACTCCTGCGAGAGGATCGCGAGCGAGACCGCGAACATGATCGCCCCGCCGACGCCCTGGACGCCGCGGGCGAGGTTGAGCACGAGCGGGGAGCCGGCCGCGCCACAGGCGGCCGAGGCGGCTGTGAAGAGCGCGACGCCGGCGATGAAGACCCGCTTCCGGCCCAGCAGATCGCCGAGGCTTCCGGCGTTCAGCGTCGTCGTCGCGAGCGTGAGGGCGTACGCGTCGACGACCCATTGGAGGTCGGTGAAAGAGGAGTGGAGCTCCCGCTGGATGTCCGGCAGCGCGACATTCACGATCGTGATGTCGAGCAGGAGCATGAAGATCGCCACGCAGACGACGATCAGGGCGCGCCATTTCCGGTGCATTGCCGGAACCTACCCGGGCGGGGCTTTGCTGCGTCGCGACCCCCGCCGGCGACCGGCGTCGACTACCGTAGCCAGGAGGAATGCGACCTGCGGAGAAGGATTCAGCAATGCCGATTCGAATGGTGAGCGACTATGGCGCTAACGCGGCTACTCCCGCGCCCGCACACGCGGGCGAGGATGGATAAGGGTCCCACCGTGGGCAGAGTCATCGTGTTCGCGAACCAGAAGGGCGGCGTCGCCAAGACGACCACGACGCTGAACCTCGGTGTCGCGCTCGCCGAGAAGGGGCTGCGGGTGCTCGCGATCGACCTCGATCCTCAGGGCAACCTCACGATGTCCCAGGGCTGGAACCCCGACGAGATCGAGCGCTCGATGTTTGACGTGCTCGTCCACAAGCTTCCGATGTCGGAGATCATCCGCACCGGCGAGATCGACGTCGGCGTCGCCTCGATCGACCTGGCGGGCGCCGAGCTCGCCCTCTCGTCGATGATCGGCCGCGAGCGCGCCCTCGAGAAGTCGCTCGTCGAGGTGCGCGAGAAATACGACTACATCCTCATCGACACGCCGCCGTCGCTCGGCCTGCTGACGATCAACGCGTTCGTCGCGGCCGACGGCGTGATCGTGCCGGTGCAGTGCGAGTACCTCTCGCTGCGCGGCCTCGTGCAGCTCGAGAACACGCTTTCGATGATCCGCGAGAACCTCAATCCGCGGGTTGAGATCCAGGGGATCCTCCCGACGATGTTCGACAAGCGCCTGCTGCACTCGCGGGAAGCGGTCGAGATCCTCAAGGAGAACTTCGGCGACCTCGTGCTCCAGACGAAGATCCGTAAGACTGTGCGCTATGCAGAGGCTCCCGTGAAGGGGATGTCGGTGTTGAGGTACGACCCGACCGGTGACGCTGCGGATATGTACCGCGACCTCGCCAAGGAGGTGCTCGATGGCGCGTCGGCGCGCCAGCATGCGTGAGGGCCCGCTCGCGGAGCTCTTCCGGGCGACGGAAGCCGCGCAGCGCCAGGCCGAAGGCGGGGAAGAGCCCGCCGCGCAGGAGGCCGTCCCCGTAGCCCCTGCGCAGGCCGAGCCCGAGGAGCGGACGGTCGAGCATGTCCCGAGCTGGGAGGAGGCCTCGCGCGCCCAGGCGCCGCCGCCGCCGCCCCAGGCAGAGACGCCGGCTCCGCCCCCGCCGACCCCTGCTCCGATGCCGGGCCCGCCCGCGCCCGCGCCCGATCCCG
>Ga0209638_1000131_pt1 | contig 47987 bp, 47 predicted proteins | sample BarGraNGADG00211_FD_184490 | JGI IMG/M metagenome (GOLD analysis project Ga0209638, IMG submission 184490) | Arctic peat soil microbial communities from Barrow, Alaska - Barrow Graham LP Ref core NGADG0002-211 (SPAdes) (version 2) | ecosystem: Environmental > Terrestrial > Soil > Wetlands > Peat... | reverse complement strand
CCTTCTTGTAACCCGACCGAGTGGCAAGCAGCGGGACCGCGAACGGCAGAACGCCGATTGGGCCGGCTACGACATACATCGATGCCATCAGCCACCCGATAGGCACAAGCCCTGCGAGGCTGAATCCGAATTGACGGACGTTGGATGCCAACACGGCCCGAAACGGGCGGCCTTCGCGGATTGCCAGCGCGCCAGCGGTCAGGCAGTTGTTTAGGGCGAAATGCAGCCCACCGGCACACAACACCCCGAGCAGTGTGACCAAATCCGTATGGAAGATTGGACCCGCGATTTGTCCGTAGACGACGCTCGCCAAGACGGATGGAATGAGCACTGCGGCATGGTTGTAAGCGGATCCGTACCAAGGGACCCCGCCTTTAGCCAGGGGGATGAGACCGCGGGCCTCTCGCAGTTCAAACGTGCCTATAGCCGACGCCAGCGCTGCGGCCGCCGGCCCGCCCAGAACGGCGCAGGCCACCAATGGCGCTATACCGACATCCACGATTGTTCCGCCTGGCATGCGGACGGAGGATGATGACCCCAGCAGGACCACCACGATCCAGAACGCCAAGCCAGCGCCACCGCCGATCGAGGGCCACAGCGGAACACCGACGATTGAGGCGACGCCCACGACCACACCTGCCACCGTGACGGCGGAGATGTATGCCCTAAAGCGCGGGTCCATCAGGCTCGAACCAGGGTTTCGGCACAAAACCAGTATGGAGACGCCGACGGCGTCTCCATACTGGCCACAAGGTACTAAGAACCGACCGGACTAGACCGGTCTCACCCCCGCCCCGCCTGCGAGTACCAGCGCGGCAATGCTGGCGATTAGCACCACTACGCGGGTGGCGCGGGCGCGCATTTAGAAGACCTTCGTGTTCTGGTTTGGCTCCATGTGCCCTACTCCTCTGACGGCTGACGCCGTTGTGCCCTGCCTTCCCTCTCCTGGGCGGGATGGCTATCCCTAGTACGTACGTACGAAGGCAGGTAGGAAGTTACGGTAATGAGCGGTCTTGTCCCAATACGCATGGCAGCGTATTCGTCGGCTACGGGAGCTCGCCTCCGACGGCTTCGTCGAGGTTTGATACGTCGATCCCGTCGCGCTCGTCCGAGTGCACGAGATGCTCGTGATGCGCCATAGCCGCCGACTTCGACGCCATGCGCCAGAGGAGCCAGACCAGTTTTCGCTCGATGTCGGACGCGTTAGGATCGCGTTCCAGTCCAAGCATGGCCAGGTCGCGCGCGGTCTCAAGAGCGTTGGCCTTCACTGCGGCCCTGATAGACGCATTGGTCAGCTCCAGAAACAGCGCGTGAACGCGAGTGCGCCATGAGATGGCCCATTCCTCGTATTCGAACTCTGGGGAGAACTGTCCGCTGTACTGCGACATCACGGCCATCGCCTGCGCCAGGTCCGGACCGTGTGCGATCACGGCCCGTGCTCGGGCGGCAAACTCCACACTCAACACGCGCGTCAAGGTTGGGTCGAGCCAGACGAGATCGCCCTGAAAGCCCACGTACTCAACCGACAACTCATCTTCGTACCAAGGGTCGATGTCCCTTCTTAAGAAGAAAAGGGACTGATTGAGATTATTCGACGCTGCGTCGGGATCAGTTTCCGGCCAAAGCGCGTCCCAGGTCTGTTCACGGTTGGCCGCGAAGCCAGGTCGAGTGACGAGAAACAGCAGGAGCGCCGAAGCTTTGCGCCGAATGGCCCCGAGCTCCACCACACGGTCGCCGACAGTAAATGTTGTGCGTCCCAAATCTGAGACTTCAAGGGGCGCCGCAACCCTTCGAGCTAGTCTAGTTCCGAGACTCGGCGCGCTTCGGGACATCTTGCGGTAGGCCTTGGCGAATGCTTTGAGACGAGTCAAATCGCTGGACTCGCCGAATTCGTCCAGTAGCCTTGCCGCCACTGCAGCATTTGGAGTTCCGCCGCTGTTAAGCTGTCGCCGAATTGCTGGCAGCCACCGCCGCGGCCATCGTGCGATCGACTCCCGTAATTCGACCGGTACTTCGGGGACGAGCCACAGGGCTGCCGCCACTCCGTCAGCCACGGTCAACATCGCTAGCTCGCCACTCGCGGCTGCACTCGTGAACGCCCGCCTCACCGCTTCTGGATTCAAGTTGGCGATTGCGAGAATGACGCCCAGTCGCGACAAAGTCCGCCGCGCCCCTCGCGCCTTGGCAACCTTCAGAGCTTCCACGGCGACATCCCGTGCTGATGCATGATCCTGTGAAAGCAGATAGCTCAATGCAATGAGCATTTGTCGATCTACCTGGTATCCCATATCGAGCGGCATCGAGTCGGGTGTCTGCAATAGCCACATCCGAGCCTCGTCTGAGGATTGTGGCATTTCGACCAGTGATCGGGTAAATGTGTTGAGAAGCTTTCCACCAAAGTCGGATCGACCGACCGAGTCGAGGTCGGTAGCGGTAAGAACGAGCTGGGTCGCCCGCTCGGTGTCACCGAGAATCGCCAGGGTGTGAGCGCACTCCGCGTGGACGTCGCCACTTTCCAATCCTGACGCCAGCGCGGCGCGGATCTCCCTCTCACCCGAAACTGAGTCGCCAAGCTCAAACGCGGCGGCGGCGAGCACGGCGTGAGTGGAATACCTGTCCACGTCGGCGTGGGGAATATCTTCGAATGCATCCAACGCCGCTGCCCCTAATCGACGCGTTTCGTCGTAGCGGCCGGCGGCTAGCATGGTCTGCGCAGCGTTGTGAAGGCTTATGGCTCGGTAATACATCTGCCCGGATTGCCACTGCCCAAGCCCCATCCGCTCCATACGCTCGGCAAGAGCCGACAACGTTATCGGCCGGCGCGACAGCGGACTAGCGTCAAGGTAGATTTGGAAGATGTCTGCCAATATGGACGGCGCCTCCGGGTCGAGTTGAATTTCCCGAAGAGTCTCGAACATGAGGTCGCGGTCGCCATTGCGCCATCCAAGGGCAAGCCTCGCGTGCCGCACCACGGCCCTAACGTCGGAATTGGAATTCGATATGTTGATCCTTGCCAGGACCTCGCTGGCTGCGTCCAGTTCCCCTTGTTCAAGTAGTTTGCGCGCTCGAATTGCGGCGACGGCTGGATCAGATACAATGCCCTTCAGTCGATCGATAAGATCTGAGGCAGTACCAGCTTGTCCAGTGCCCATCGTCGTCAACACCGATGCGCTGAGACAGCGCGTCGCCTCGGCCGTCTCGCCCGCCTCCAGATAATGGTGCGCGGCGGTGAGCGGCTCGACCGCGAGTAGCGAGTCTGCCACCCTCAAGTGCATTTGACGGATCGCTTCGTCGGTCTCATGCATCCGCAACTGACGGGTCAGGAAATCACGTAGCAGCGGATGCAACTGGCGCGCGTCGCTTGTCTGGCTAGACCTACTCAAGAGATTCAATCTGTCAGCTTCGTCGATCCATTCCTGAGCGTCGCGCGTAGTGGGGGCGAACGTGGTCGGAGCCAAAGGGATCTCGGCGAACAGAGCGGTTACCAGCTGGGGCGTGACAAATTCGATGATGGAGGCTCTGAGCAGCAAGCGCTCAAGGTGACTCGGCAGATTGGCCAGGACTTCCTCAGCCAAGAAGTCATACAGCGGGCTGGACGCGCCCGAAAGCTGGCGAGCCAATGCCCGCACTGCGGTAGATGGGCGACCCCGGATCGATCCGTGGAATAGTTGTAGGCTCGCAACCCACCCACGAGTTTTGGAGTCCAGTTCTTGCAAGACATCATCGTCAAGCGGCAAGTCGTAACTGTTAGCGAAGAGGCGGAACGTCTCGTCTAAAGTGAATCGAAGATCGTCAGTCGTTATCTCGGAATAGTCGTCATTCGCGGCCAGCCTTCCAACTTCGATGCGCGGCTTCGACCGTGAAGAGACCACGATTCGCAGCCACGGTGGACCGTCCTTGATCAGTTGGGCGACTAGTTCGCGAGCCTCCGAGCGGTCGTACACGGCGTGGAAATCCTCAAGCACAAGGATTGTCGGTATTGGCTTGAGGTCGTCTAGCTCGCTGATTAAGCTCGTGATGAACGCTGACTTTGGGGGACCGCCGGTGGCGAGTTCGGTCATGAGTCGAAGCGTTGCTTCTCCGAAGTCTGGCTCCGTCTCGCGCACTGCGGCGATGAGGTGATTTGTCCAGGTGATGATGTCGGCATCAGTGGAATCAAGGCGGTACCAGAGCGTCCGAGTGCCCGATTGGGACGCGAAATCCGCCAGGAGCGTCGTTTTGCCGTAGCCGGCCTCGGCGATCAGCAGCGTCAGGCGCCGGCTCGTCGCCTGGCGAAGCTGATCGATCAGCCTCGGCCGAGAAAGGGTCGAAGTCCTCAGCGCCGGCGCCTGGATCTTCGACTTGATGATTGGTCCGAGCTCGACAGGCGGCAGCCCACGATTCTCCTTCGGCTCACGCGTGCAAGCGTCGACGCCGTCGATGGCGGCGCCCTCATGCGACGAGTCGGGGCGCGCTTCGCGGCGGGCAGTCATCGGTGGGGCAACCACAGACTGGCGGTACATCGGTCGATCATGCCCGTGCCCGCTTATCGATCCGTTATCAAGTCGGGTGTGGACAACCCGACCGGACTACCCTTGACCGCCCTCGTATTCGAAGTGAAGCTTGAGCTCGACGCGGTACTCGATAATCTCGCCGTTTTCAACGCGAGCGCTCGACTTCACCACTTCGATCTCACGGATGTTGCGCACGGTTCGCGATGCGGTGGCCACTGCCTGGCGGGCAGCGTCGCTCCACGATCGAGTGCTGGTGCCGACCATCTCTCGAATGATCATCACGCCCATCTGCTCTCCCTCAGGCATCCGGTTCCAACGGGCACCGAGTTTACGCGAGGAACCCAAGGCTGCCGACGTGCGTCAACCGCGGCATGGTGAAGCCGACAAGCGTCCGCCGTCGCCTCAGTCGTCCACAGCCTTTCCACATCATTCTCCTAGGCGCGCTCCTAGCAGGCTGCTCCGCGCCCGGCGGACTTGGGGCCTCACCCGCTCCGACGGATACTCCTGCCCCGACGCGGAGCGAGCAGCCGATCGGGTCGCAATCCAGCAAGCCAAGCACGTCGCCGACAACCGTTCCGACCGACGGCGTGCTTGTGCATCCGGCAGGTGCTACGGACGTTGTCCTGCGCATGTTCTGGGGCGGTGGCTTCGTTCCGCCGCAGATCACCGTCTCCGACGTGCCGCAGTTCACGCTGTTCGGGGACGGCACGGCCGTATTCAAGCCACTGACCCCGATCGAGGGCACGCCCTTCAACCAGCCGCTGCCGCCCATGCTGACGGTCAAGTTAACCGAGGATGAGGTCCAGACGCTGCTCGAGTTCGCGCTCAACGACGGACACCTGGCGGTAGCCAAAGAGTCGTACACGGACCCGATGATCGCGGACGCTGGTTCGACCACCTTCTCGATTGATGCCGGCGGGTACGACAAAACGGTCAACGTTTATGCGCTGATGGAATCGACGTCCAGCGGACCGGAGACGGAAGACCGAAACGCGATGTTCAAGCTCCAGGACCGGCTCAACAACTTCGCAACGGAAGCCCTTGGAGGCAACGTCAAGCCGTACGACCCGAGCGCGTACCGCGTGACTCTGTTCGACCAGGGTTACGGGCAGCCGAATGTCGAGCCGATCCCGTGGCCGTGGACCGACGTCACGCTGGGCGACTTCGTCAAGGGTGATGAAGCGGCCTGGCCGATGATGGTCATGACGCGCGACCAGGTCGGCAAGCTGACGATCGTGCCAAACGGCGGGCAAACAGGCATCTTCGTGATGGCGCCCGACACGTCAGGCGCGGCGACAGACGGTGTGCCTGTCGAGCTCGTCGTGCGGCCTCTGTTGCCGGACGAAATCGCTCCGGCGAGTTAGCGGCTAGTTGTACGCGCCGGCGTAGCGCGACTCGTCGGCGTACGAGACGAAGCGGGTCTGCTTCTTGCGGAAGTAGAGCTTGGTCTCGCCGGTGGGGCCGTTGCGATGTTTGGCAAGGCGTAGTTTGATGATCTCGCCCTCCGGATCCTCCTCCTCGCCGCCTCGTTCCTTTTCGCGCCACAGGAACATGACCAGGTCGCTGTCCTGCTCGATTGACCCTGACTCGCGCAGGTCCGACAGGCGTGGCTCCTTGCTCTCGCGCATCTCTGCCTGGCGCGAAAGCTGCGACAGCGCCACGACCGGAACCTGAAGCTCGCGCGCGAGGCCCTTGAGGCCGCGCGTGATCTCCGACACCTCCTGGACGCGGTTGGCATCGCGCGACGAGACCGTGGACTGCATCAGTTGGAGGTAGTCGACGACGATCATGTCCAGCCCGGACTCTGCCTGAAGGCGGCGCGCCTTGGTACGCAGCTCCATCGTGCTGATGTTGGGCGTGTCGTCGATGAAGATGGGCGACTCCGCCAGGGCGTTCATGGCCGGCGCGAGGCGGGTGAAGTCCATCTCCTCGAGAAAGCCTGTGCGCAGGCGCTGCGAGTCGATGTTCGCGACGGAGCTGAGGAGACGCAGGACGAGCTGCTCCTTGCTCATCTCAAGTGAGAAGTAGCCGACCGTCTTGCCCTCGCGGACCGAGGCGTGTTCAGTGAAGTTGAGCGCGAGGCTCGTCTTGCCGATGCTCGGTCGGGCGGCGAGGATGACGAGATCGCTCTTCTGCAGCCCGCTGGTCAGCGCGTCGAGGTCCGCGAAACCGGTGCGGATTCCGCTGATCTCGCCCTTGTGCTGGTGCAGGTAGTCGAGCCGGTCGTATGCGGAATGGAGAAGGGTCTTGAGCGGAGCGAAGCCACTCTCCACGCGCCGATCGCTGACCGAGTAGAGCTCCTGCTCCGCTTTATCGATCGACTCGCTCACGTCGGCAGAGTCGTCGTAGCCGATGGCCGCGATCTTGCCCGCGGCGCCGATGAGGTTGCGCAGAACAGCCTTGCGCTCGACGATGCGGCCGTAGTAGACCGCGTTGACGGCAGTTGGGGTCAGGTTGATAAGGCTGGTCAGGTACGCCGAGCCGCCAACCTGCTCGAGCGAGCCCTTGCGCTCGAGGACTTCAGAGACGGTGACGATGTCGATCGGCTCGCGCCGGTCATACAGCTCGATGATCGCGTCGTAGACCGTTGCGTTCGCCTGGCGGTAGAAATCGACGGGGCGCAGGAAGTCGGCGACCTCGATCACGGCGTCGCGGTCGATCAGCAGCGCGCCGAGGACCGACTGCTCGGCCTCGATGGACTGCGGCGGTAGGCGGTCAATTGACAACGATCAGCCTCTCCGACGGATGGAGTTGATGTTGCCGATCGTGTGCCTTTGCCCTGATGCGCACGATGGCTTTATTAACGAACTGAATCCCCGAGTTTTCCGCGGGGTGTGGACGATGTGGACTGCCTAGGGTCAGTCGACGCGGCGAATAACGCCGATCAGCTTGCCCTGGATGCGCACCGTGTCGTAGAACTGGGGCGGGTACAGGTCGTTCGCGGGCTGGAGCCGCACGCGGTCCTTCTCCTTGAAGAAGCGCTTGAGGGTGACCGCGTTCTCCTCGACCTGGGCAACGACGATATCGCCGTCATGAGCCGTCTGCTGCGGCCGGATCACGACGTAGTCACCGTCAGTGATGTGCGCGTCAATCATCGAATCGCCACGGACGCGCAGGACATAGGCGTCGCCATTGGCCGCGACCGCCTCCGGCACGGCCAGCGTCTCGCTGCTGTCCTGATACGCCTCGATAGGGCCGCCGGCCGCGATCTCGCCGATCACCGGTAGGTTGCGCCCGTCGAACGGAACCACGGCGGAGCCTGCGTAGCCGATCAGGCCGGCGCGCAGCGCTGTCTGGGAAGTAAGCGTGATCGCGCGTGAATGGCTTCCGCCACGCTCGATGAGGCCCTCGCGCTCGAGCGCTTCGAGGTGGTGGTGGACGGCCGATGTGGACGCAAGATCGACAGCAGCCGCGATCTCACGGACGGTGGGCGGGTAGCCTCGCTCGCGCACCGTCGCGGCAATGAAATCGACGATCTTCTGTTTGCGTGCCGCGTCGTGCTTGGTCACCGGCACCTCCTTGCCGGGGACGATACCGAACGGGTGTTCGATTGTCAAGCAAGCGCGGTTCGCGTCACGTATCGCGCGAGTGGCGGAAGCCGGTGGCAGCGCCGACGAGCAGGACGGCCGAGGCGACCATCGGGAGGACAGCCACCGAGAGCACGTCGAAGGCGGTCGCCTGCTCTTCGGGCAGGAAGGCCCAGAACAGGAAATAGAGGCTTCCGAGGAACATTGCGAGTGCGGCGACCATGAGTCCGACGAGAGCGACGCGCATGCCCGCCACAGCCTTATAGGCGAACACCACTGCCGCGAGCGCCACCAAGAGCATGAATGCCTCGGCGCCCTTGCCGTCGAGCCACGCCCAGGCCCAGGCGACGACCGAGGCGACGACGCCGAGCCACACGATGCTTCGCCATGCGGGCGCTCGCCACGCAACGTTTGCGTTCATCCAGGATCCTCCGAGCTACGTGGCGGAAGGTTCCGAGTTGGTCGCGGCCGGGGCAATTGACCGCAGGTCCTAGAGCGAGCCGCCGGTGGGCCGTTTCCTGTGCGCACCACTGACGCATGAAGTCGTCCTTCCGGGGCTTGCGGCTCGCGCTCGATATACTCCGGGCCCCATGGCCCGTTCGCGTCACCGCGGGACCGGATTGCTCCGCGTCCTGAACATGCTTCCGTTTCTGCCACTCGCCGGCCGCGCACCCGGTTATGCCCGCCTGCTCTGGGCACTGGGGACGGACCCGCGCGTGCCGCCGTCGCGCAAGGCCCTGCTCGCCATCGCAGGTGCCTACATCGTCTCGCCGATCGACCTGATCCCCGACGCCATCCCGATAATCGGGGCCATTGATGACGTGGCCATCATGGTTCTGGCAATCGATATCTTCCTGGAGGGCTTGCCGGAGGATCTGGTCAACGAGAAGCTGGCCGACCTGGGAATGTCACCCAAAGAGCTCGAGCATGACCTCGCCCGCGTGCGCCGGCTGGTGCCGAAGCCGGTGCGCATGGTCATGCTGCGCGTCCCCGACGCGCTCGATGGGGTCGCCGAATTCGTCACTGATACCGGACTGGACCGTCGGCTGAGGGAGGCGCTGGCGCGGTTCCGCGGACCAACGCAGGAGTACAACGCTTGAAGGTAATTCTGACCAAGGACGTCGATACGCTGGGCAAGAGCGGTGAGCTCAAGGAAGTGGCCGAGGGCTATGCCCGCAACTTCCTGATGCCACGCAAGCTGGCCGTGCCGGCGACGGGTGGCGCCTTCCGCGCCTGGCAGCACGACATCGCGTCGCGCGAGGACAAGCGCAAGCGTGAGCGCGAAGAGGCTGAGATTGCCGCGCAGCGCATCTCATCGACGACGCTGACGATGGGCGTCAAGGTCGGCGAGGGCGGCAAGCTCTACGGCTCGATCACGGCCAAGGACATCGCCGACGCGCTAGGCCGGCGTGGCATCGTTGTCGACCGACACAAGGTCGATCTCGAGGAGCCGCTCAAGATGCTCGGCACGTACAAGGTCGCGGTCAAGGTATTCCCGGGCCTGACGCCCGAGGTCACGATCGCCGTCGAACCAAAGGGCTGACCTTGCAGGGCGCTCGCCAGGAGCTTCCGCCGATCCCGGCACAACGGCGCGTGCCGTGGCGCGCTCCGGCATTCTTCCGATTCCCTGCACTGAGTGACAACGTAGCTGACTCGCGCGCGGGTGCATGATCGCGGTGTGAGCACCGCCGGCGCGCGAACGATCCTGCATGCGGACCTCGACGCGTTCTTCGCGGCCGTCGAACAGCGTGACAACCCACAGCTGCGCGGCAAGCCCGTCATCGTCGGCGGTGGCGGCCCAAACGATCGTGGCGTCGTCAGCACTGCCTCGTACGAGGCGCGCAAATTCGGCGTGCGCTCGGCCATGCCGTTGCGGACCGCAGGCGCGCTTTGTCCTCAGGGCATCTTCGTGCCCGTCGACGGCGCCAAGTACAGCGCCGTCAGCAAGCAGGTGATGGCCATCTTCCGGCGCTTCTCGCCGCTCGTCGAACCGCTCTCAATCGACGAGGCGTTCCTCGATTTGACCGGCACGGAACAGCTATTCGGAGACGGTGAGCACGCCGCCAAGAAGCTGAAGCAGGTTGTCCACGACGAGACAGAGCTGACCGTGTCGGTCGGGGTCGCGGCGAATCGGCTGGTGGCCAAGATTGCCAGCGACCTGCGCAAACCTGATGGGCTCGTTGTCGTCCCCAGAGGCGAGGAGGCTGAGTTTCTCGCGCCGCTGGGCATCGAGCGGCTGTGGGGCGTAGGGCCGTCGACGGGGCGGGCGCTGCTCGAGTACGGCGTAACGACGATCGGTGACTTGGCCCGCCTGCCTGAGAACCTGCTCGTTCGCCGCTTCGGAGCCCACGGCGCAGACCTCGCGTCGCGCGCGCGGGGTGTGGGCGAGACCGAAGTGGTCGGACCCGCGGACGCGAAGTCGGTCAGCCAGGAACACACCTTCGATGTCGATGTCGCCGACTGGGAAGTTCTCGAGCAGTCGCTCATCGCGCTGAGCGAAGGAGTGGCCGGACGCCTTCGGTCGACGAACGTCGCTTGCGCGACGGTGAGCGTCAAGATCCGCAATTCCGCCTTCGAGACGATCACTCGCCAGCGCACGCTCGAGCAGCCGACGGACATGGGCGAGGTGATCTGGCGCACCGCGGTCGAGCTGACCCGACGCGAGGTGCGCGGCCAACGCATCCGACTCCTGGGTGTGGCCGCAACGGGCCTGTCCGAGCAGCGTCAGCTCGCTCTTTTCGAAATTGATGGCGATCGCCGCAGAAAGGTGACCGAGGCTGCCGACGCGGTCCGCCGCAAGTTCGGGTCGGGGGCGATCAGGCGCGCTCGACTCCTCGATTCAGGTGTTCGAGCGCCGTTCGAGCGTGATCCACGGCGCCTGCCGCTGGTCGATCGGGACAAGGACCGGGACGAGTGACAGCCTAGTTGTCACAACACTCGCCGAACTTGGGCGCCTGGTCGCCAATTGAGTCGCGACCCATTGACATTCGAACGGGCGTTCTATAGCGTCATCGAACAGATGTTCTATGGACGCCCAGGAGGCGACGAAAATGGCGATCGTGCGAGTTACACCGACTCAGGTGGACGTGACCTGCGGACTATTCGATGGACGGCCCAGGTCGATCAGGACCGCGACAGAGCGCGTCCCGGTCATCGAGATCTCCCAGGTGCGTGATGAGCTGGCGGCATACCCAGTCGGGCGCGGACCCCGCAGAATCTTCGACGTCCGGACGCCGGACGCGCTGCTTCGGCTCTCCTTCGAGAAGGGCCGCCGACGCTGGCTGCTGGAGGGCGTCGAAGCGGCCTGACCGGCCGGTGTCCGGCTTCGGCCGGATCTTTCGGTAGCGGCCACGGCGAGACGCTTCTGAGCGACAATCCGGGCGTGGATAGTGGCGCGCGCTTCGGCGACCTGACGCTCAACGAGTTTGAAGAGCGGCTTGCATCCGCCGAGCCGGTGCCTGGTGGGGGCAGTGCATCGGCCATTGCTGGGAGCATGGCCGGCAGCCTGCTGGCTATGGTCAGCCGGCTCAGCACGGACCGCCCAAAATACGCGGCGTATGCGGCAACACATGGTCGTGCGCTGCTGGTCGCCGAGGAGGCACGCAGGCGTCTGCTCCAGCTGGCCGACGACGACGCCCGTGCCTACGCGGCCTTTGTCGCGGCGCGCAAGATGCCGCGCGACACGGCCCACGAGCAGGCTGCGCGCGAGGCTGCGACGCGGGTAGCCGCGCGCGAGGCATCCGAGGTGCCGCTGGCAGTTGCTCGCGAATGCGCCCAAATCATCGATGAGGTTGAGGCCATGGCCGGCCGTAGCAACCTGAACGCGTCGAGCGACCTGGAGGTCGCGGCACGGCTGGCCGCCGCAGCCGCTCGGGGAGCGGCTGCGAACGTGATGATCAACCTGCCCATGGTCGGCGACGAGGCTTTCCACGGCGCGGCCGTGGTTGAACTTACCAGGCTGCTCGAGGACGTTGATCGCGCCGTGGCGGAGGTGGCGCAACAGGTGGCGTCGGGCAACCTCCGCCAGCCCGAGGCAGAGTGACGGCGGTCTCCGTTCTCACTCCGGACGTGCTCCGCTTCGACGAGCCGGCACGCATCCTCGATGGACGGCCGATCGCGGCCGAGATTCGCGAATCGGTAAGGCGCCAGGCACGGTCGTTTCGTGCCCGGCATGGCTTCAGTCCAGTGCTGGCCGCCATCGTCGTCGGCCACGAGCTCGCATCGAGCGTCTACGTTCAGCAGATCCTGCGCACGTGCGCCGCGGTGGGCGTGCCCAGCCGCGTCGTGGATTTGCCGCGCACGACCACAGCCGACGCGCTGCGACGCACGATCGAGGACCTGAATGCGGACCGCGAGGTCTGCGGCATCATCGTCCAGCAGCCATTGCCGCGCCACATCCCGCTCAGCACCGTGACCGACACGATCCTGCCCGCCAAGGACATCGATGGCATCCACCCGCTCAATACGGGGCTCATGGCGCTGGGCTACGAGGGATTTCTGCCGGCCTGCGCGGAGGCGGCCGTGGCAATCCCCAGGTTCTACGGCTATGAGCTCGAGGGCAAGCGCGCCGTGGTCATCGGCCGCAGCAACGTCGTCGGCAAGCCCGTGCAGCTGCTGCTGATGCGCGAGCACTGCACGGTCACGGTCTGCCACCGCCGAACGCGAGACCTCGCGGCGGAGATCGCGCGGGCTGAGATAGTCGTGTCGGCAGCTGGTTCGGCGGGCCTCATCCGCGGCAACATGCTTCATCCTGGCGCGCTCGTCGTCGACGTGGGCATCAACGTCGTCGACGGCCGGATCGTGGGCGACGTCGATTTCGACTCCGCGGTCAAGGTCGCCGCGGCGATCACGCCCGTGCCCGGGGGCGTGGGGCCGGTCACCAACGCAATCCTGCTCGAGCACCTCGTCCGCGCCGCGCGCTGGCAGCAGACGAATCACCCGATCACCGCCGGCCACGGCCGCAAGCGACGGCCAGCGTGAAGTCAAGCCTCGAAATCGCGCGCGAGGCGCACCCGCGGCCGATCACCCAGATCGCGAAACACCTTGGCCTCGCGCCCGACGAGATCGAGCTTTACGGAACGTACAAGGCAAAGGTCTCGCCGCTGGCATACGAGCGGCGCGCGGGACTGCCCGATGGCAAGGAGATCGTTGTCACGGCGATAACTCCGACGCCGCTCGGCGAGGGCAAGACCACAACCACGGTCGGCCTTGCCCAGGGCCTCAACCGGATCGGCGTGCGAACCGCGGCGACGCTCCGCCAACCCTCGCTCGGCCCGGTCTTCGGCCTCAAGGGCGGCGCCGCAGGTGGTGGTTACAGCCAGGTCCTGCCCATGGAAGAGATCAACATTCATTTCACGGGCGATCTGCACGCCGTCGCCGCCGCCCACAACCTGGCCGCGGCATTCCTCGACAACCATCTCTTCCGTGGCAATGCCCTGGGCATCGATCCGCAGACAATCGGCTGGCCGCGCGTGATCGACGTCAACGATCGTGCGCTGCGCCGGGTCGAGATCGGCCTCGGCGAGAGCTCGGACGTTCGCGAGTCGGAGTGGCACATCACCGCGGCATCGGAGGTCATGGCCATCCTCGCTCTGGCGTCCGACATCCACGATCTGAGGACGCGCTTGGGCCGAGTGAACGTCGCCGAGACTTTCGCCGGCCAGCCGGTGACGCTCGAGGATCTGCGCGTGGCAGGTGCCATGACCGTGCTCATGCGCGAGGCGATCAAGCCGAATCTCGTTCAGACGCTGGAAGGCGGGCCGGCTTTCGTACACGCCGGCCCATTCGCCAACATCGCCCACGGCAACTCATCGGTCGTCGCCGATCGCATCGCGCTCAAGCTCGTCGACGCCGTCGTGACCGAGGCCGGCTTCGGCGCGGACATGGGCTTCCAGAAGTTCATCGACATCAAGTGCCGGCTCTCGGGCCTGCGGCCCGCGGCGGCGGTCATCGTCGCGACCATACGGGCGCTGAAGATGCACGGCGGGGTCGGTCACGTCGTCGCGGGCAAACCGCTCGACCCGGCGCTCGAGGCGGAAAACCCGGACGGTGTCGAGCGGGGCTGCGCCAATCTCCTCCAGCACATCGAGATCGTGCGCGGCTACGGCCTGCCGGCGGTCGTGGCGATCAACGCCTTCCCCAGCGACAAGCCTTCCGAGATTGCCGTCGTCCAGCGCATGGCGCTCGAGGCGGGCGCGTCGGCCGCGGTCGTGAGCGACCATTTCGTCCGTGGCGGTGCCGGCGCAGAGGATCTCGCCCGCGCCGTGTGGGCCGCGGCGCAGGACGGCGCACCGGAGTTCCGCTTCCTGTCGCGCGAGGACGCCACGCTCGAGGAGCGCATCACGCGCATCGCGACCCGCGTCTACGGCGCCGACGGAGTCGACTTTTCAGGCGAGGCGAGCAAGCAGCTCCACGAATTCGAGCGTCTGGGCCACGGCCACATGCCGGTGTGCATGGCCAAGACCCCGCTGTCGCTGAGCCACGACCCGGCCCTGAAGGGCCGACCGACCGGCTTTCGAGTGCCGGTGCGCGACGCGCGGCTGTTCGCCGGAGCGGGCTTCGTAACTGCCTACTGCGGCGAGATGCTGATGATGCCCGGCCTGCCATCGCACCCGTCGGGCGAGATGGTCGACATCAACGCCGACGGCGATACGGTCGGGCTGTTCTAGGCAGAATCGCCGTCGTCAGCTGATCGCAGCGAAGAAGAAGACCAGGACGATCAGTCCGGCGATGCCGCCCGCCACGGCAAAGGCCCACTTCTGCCAGTCGATCGGGCCGAGCGTCTCGGCCGCGTGGCCGTGGTCGTCATCGCTGAGCGACGCGTGGGTGTCCATGTGCGTCGCGGCATCGTAGTGGGCGACTGCCTCCGCGGCAACTGGATCTGCGGGTTCAGTCACGGCAGCAGCTCCTCGGTCACGAGTTGATCAACCGCCAGGCTCGAAGGGATGTTGGACCCTGACAGCCCGCGCATGAAATCGAGCGACTTGCTCCAGGCGTCCTGGTCGATCGCGCCCGATCCGTGGGCCTGAGTGTATGGGCTGCCCCACATCGGGACGGTCGCCTGGAGGACCGCCAGCTGGGAGTCCTTGTTCGACCCGAGGTCGGGAACCTGGGCGATCGTGTCGTCGAGCCCAAGCTGGGGATCGGCGGCGATCTCGTCCATGGCGCGCAGAGTCGCGGTGACGAACGCGGTCAGCGCGTCGCGCTTGGTGGTCAGCGTCGCTGTGCCCACGATCAGGCCCGGGCCGGGCAGCGGCGTGATCTGGTCGATCGTCAGCTGGGTCGTGGCGAAGCCCTGCTGGCCGAGCTGGAGTGGCTCGTTGTTGCGAAACGCAGTGGCCGCATCCACCTGGCCTTGCTGGAGCGCGACCGCCTGGCCGAAGTCGGGGTAGTCGCGGATGTCGACATCGTTCGCGGTCAAACCGGCCGACGCGAGCAGTGCCTGGAGCATGATCCAGCTCGAGCCGTACTCGCCCGGGATGCCGAGCGAGTGGCCCTTTAGATCCGCCGCTGACTTGATCGGGCCGTTGGCCGCCGCAATGACGACGTTGGGGAACTGGGCGTAGATCGTCGCGGCGTACTTGATCGGCACGCCCTGGCCGACGGCCGGGATGACACTCGTTCCGTCGGCAATGCCGATGTCGACCGCGCCCTGACCGACGAGCGTGATCAGGTTCGGGTCGATCTCGCTCTGAAATGTCACGTCGAGGCCGGCGTCGCGGTAGTAGCCCTGCTGCTGCGCGCGATAGAACTGCGCGAACTGGACGCTGGGTATGTAGCCCAGGCCGACCGTGAGCTTGGTCAGTGGCGTCGGTGTAGGTTGGGGCGTTGGGCTGGACGCCGACGAACAGCCGACCACCAGCGCGACGGTCACCAACAAGCCAGACACCCACGTAGCGAACCGCACGGTCACCTCCAGCTACCGACCAGGACGCGCTCAGCGAGCACGACGATCAGATAGAGCACGATCGCGATCAGCGCGATCGTCAACAACGTTGCGTACATCAAGGGGAAATCAAACAGGCTGCCGCGCGCCAGGTTGATCAGCACGCCCAGGCCTTTGTCGGCACCGGCCCACTCACCGACGATGGCGCCGATGACCGCCAGCGTTGCGCCGACGCGCATGCCGCCCAAAATCTGGGGCATTGCCGCGGGCAGCTCGAGGAAGCGGAAGACCTGCCAGCGCGTGGCGCGCATGCTGCGGCCAAGCTCGAGCAGGCGCCGATCGACGGAGCGGATGCCGACCATCGTCGACACGGCGACCGGGAAGAAGACGATCAGGGCGCAGATGACGACCTTTGGCGCGAGCCCCGTGCCCAGCCAGAGAACCAGCAACGGGGCGAGCGCCAGGATGGGCGTGGCCTGGGCCGCGACCAGGTACGGCGACAGCAGCCGCTCGGCTAGCGGAGATCGCGCGAGGAGATAGCCGACGACCACGGCCAGCCCGGCGCCAAAGACGAAGCCGATCACGATCTCCTGGATCGTGGCCAGCGCGTGCGGCGCGATCGTCCCGTCGGCCCAGGCACTGACAAAGCGCTGGGCGACGACCTCGGGTGCGGGCAGGATGAACGGCGGGTAGTTGGCGATCACGACGATGAGCTTCCAGACCACCACGAAGATCAGCGCGGCAGAGCCGACTGAAAGCAGCGTCGAGCGCCACGCGCGCGGGCTACCGCTCATGAAGCGCCCCTGAACGGATCGAAGAAGGCCGGAGCGCCCGCGGTCTCGAGCACGTCGCGCACCGGCGCGGCGCGCGCCTCTTCCGCAGCGAGCTCGGCGGGCGTGCCCGCCAGGTACGCACGCAGGACGGATGCAGTGCGCGCGAAAGCCTGGCTTTCGAGCATCTGTTGCGTTCGCGGCCGGCCGAGCGGCGCGGGCACGCGCGCGACGACGCGTCCCGGCGACTTCGACAGAACGACGACCTCGTCGGCGATGAACACGGCCTCGGCGAGGCTGTGCGTGACGAGCAGGATGGTCGTTCCGGTGCGCTGCCAGAGATCGAGCAGCTCGCCATTGAAGCGCTCACGCGTCAGCGCGTCGAGAGCGCTGAACGGCTCGTCGAGCAGCAATATCTGCGGGTCACGCGCGAGCGCGCGTGCGATCGCCACGCGCTGGCGCATGCCACCCGACAACTGGTGCGGGCGCGCGTCGGCGAAGCCGGCAACGCCCACCAGCTCGAGCAGCGAGCGCGCGCGCGCGCGCCGCTCGGCCGCGCCCACTCCGGCCAGCTCGAGTGGGAACGCGACGTTGTCGAGCGCAGTCCGCCACGGCAGTAGGCGAGGTTCCTGGAAGACGAGGCCGACGCGCTGGTCGGCGTCGCTGACGGGCTGGTCGTCAATCAGGATCCGGCCGGAATCCGGCTCGAGCAGACCGCTGATCAGGCGCAGCAGCGTGCTCTTGCCCGAGCCGTTCGGGCCGAGCACCGCGCTGATGCCGTGCTCTGGCACGGCGAAGCTCACGTCGTCCAGCACGGGCAGCGTGCGGTGCTCGACGTTGAAGCTCTTCGAGACGTTTTCGACGCTGATCGCGACCAGCTGCGCGTCCTCCGTCAACGTGCCTCGTCAACGGAGCGGGTCGACGGGAATCAGCAAGGACGTGCCGGCGTGGCAACGCTGGCGCGCCTCCCTTCTCCCATCCGGACTCTGACCGTCGGCTCCCTGCCAGGGCATCCACCGTCGCCGCTTGACGCGGCGCCGGGTCGTGGGCTGAGCCGTGAGCGGCGTTGAAGCGTCGCGTGGCGGCTCGACCACCGGTCGGGAATTTCACCCAACCCCGAAGGCGAGGCGTATTCGTGATCTGTCGCCCAGCATACCGGTATCGTGAGCGAGTGCTGACGATCCTCCTCACGCGGCACGGGCAGACCAACGAATCGGTGCCCGATCGATACCTGGGCCGGCGCATGCCCGCGTCCCTCTCGGAGCGGGGCCGGCGCGACGCGCGCGCTCTCGGCGAGCGCCTCGCGGCGGTGCCCATCGACCGTGTCATTTCGAGTCCGCTCGACCGCGCGCGCGAGACTGCACAGCTGATCGTCGGCGAGCGCGCGCTCGAGGTGGAGGTCGACGACCGCCTGATCGAGTTCGACTACGGCGCCTGGGAGGGCATGGTCGTCGCCGACGTCCAGCGCCAGATGCCCGCGGAATTCGAAATGTACGAGGCGAACCCGGCGATTTACCACGTGGGTGGCGGCGAGAACGGCCAGCAGGCCGCACGCAGGGCAGTCGCCCTCGTCGACTACCTGCTCGAGTGGTGGGCCGGCGCGGGCGACACGACCGTGCTCCTCGTCGGCCATTCGTCGATCAACCGCGCACTGCTGGCCGCCGTCAGCGGCGTACCTCTGCCCGATTATCGGCGCCGCTTCCTGCAGGACTGGGTCAACCTGACCGTGTTGACCTGGAAGGATGTCGATGGCGGACCGCTCCTGTCGCTCGTCAACGATATGAGCCACGTCCGCGGCACAAGTGGCGCCACGTGGCTGGAGGAAGCTTGATCGAGCTCACGGGTTGCGACCTGACGCTCGCGGACGTGTGGGCCGTGGCCAACGGTGGCCGCGACGTGCAGCTCGCCGAAGAGGCCGCAGAAGCCATGTCGGCCAGTCGCGCGGTGATCGATGACCTGGTCGCGACCGACCAGATCGTGTACGGGGTGACGACCGGCTTTGGCGATCTTGCCTCGCGCCACATCGCGCCGGCAGACGTCGAGAAGCTCCAGGAGAACCTGCTCGTGAGCCATGCCGTTGGCGTCGGCGAGGCGCACTCGACGCAGGTCGTGCGCGCCATGCTGCTCCTGCGCGCCAACGCCCTCGCCCGTGGCAACAGCGGCTGCCGGCCCATCTTGGTCGAGCGGCTGCTCGACATGCTGCGCAGCGGCATTCACCCCGTCGTGCCGTCGCAAGGGTCAGTAGGGGCGTCGGGTGACCTCGCGCCACTCGCCCACCTGGCACTGCCGATCATCGGCCGCGGCCGCGCAGAGGTCGATGGCGAACTCGTCGACGGTGCCGAGGCACTTCGGCGGCGCGGGCTGGTGCCGCTCGTCCTCCAGGCCAAGGAAGGCCTCGCCCTGCTCAACGGCACGCAACAGATGACCGCGATCGGTGTGCTCGCCGTGTTACGTGCCGAACAGGCGTTGCGCACGGCGAGCGTCACGGCCGCCATGTCGGTGGAGGCGCTGATGGGCACGGACGTTCCCTTCTCTGGCGCGTACCAGGCGGTCCGTCCGCATCCCGGCCAGCAGCTCATCGCTGCCCAGTTGCGCGATCTGCTGCGCGGCTCGGAGTTGATCCGTGCTCATCACGGCCAGGCGCACAAGGTCCAGGATCCATACTCGATCCGCTGCGTGCCGCAGGTCCACGGCGCCGTCGCCGACGTGCTTGGCTTCGTCCGGGGCGTGCTCGAGATCGAGATCAACTCGGCGACCGACAACCCGCTCGTCTTTCCCGACGGCGCGGACGTCGATCCCGAGGCGGTCGCGACGGGCGGAGGCCGGGTCGTCTCGGGCGGCAACTTCCACGGCGAGCCCGTGGCGCTGGCGATGGACATGCTCAAGATCGCGGCCGCGGAGCTTGGCTCGATCAGCGAGCGGCGCATCGCCCAGCTCACGGATTCCCGGACGTCGGGCCTGCCGCCGTTCCTCGTCGAGGACGCGGGCCTGAACAACGGCCTGATGCTCTACCAGTACGTGGCCGCGGCGCTCGTATCGGAGAACAAGTCGCTCGCCCACCCGGCGTCGGTCGATTCGATCCCGACGAGCGCCAACCAGGAGGACCACGTTTCGATGGGTCCGATCGCAGCGCGCGCGGCGTCGGCCGTGATCGGCAACGTCGAACAGGTTCTCGCGCTCGAGGCGCTAGCCGCCGCGCAGGGCGTCGACTTCAGGCTGCGCACCGGCCTGCGACCGGGCGCCGGAGTGGCCGAGGCACACGCGCTGGTCCGCGCAGTTGTGGCGCACGTCGATGCCGATCGCGATCCCCAGCCTGATCTCGCCGCAGCGCTCGATCTCGTTCGCTCGGGCCGCCTTGGGGCGCTGGTCACGCCCTCGGTCGGCTGATGAGCCTTCGTCTTTTGGCCGCCTTGCCGATCGCAGCCGTCGTTGTCGCGTGCAGCGGCTCGAGCGTGCTCGACAAAAACCGAGTACAGCAGCTGATCGGCCAGTGGCTCGAGGACAACGTGCAGGCGACGGCCAACGTGACGTGCCCGAACAATGAGCCCTTGAAGCAGGACGACACGTTCACCTGCACCGCGGTGACCCAGGATGGCCTGACGCTGAAGATCCAGGTCACGCAGACCGACAACCAGGGCGGGGTCGACTTCGAGCTCACGGGAGCGAGCTAGCCATCCGATGACTGACCGACGCATAGTCGAGGTTGGCGACGGCGCGACTTTCGCGCTCATCCCACCGTGCGCCGACCCGCGCTTCGACCACAGGACGTGCGACTACTGGGAGGATGCCGACCGCGGCTCGAAGAGCAGCCGAGCCTCGTGGCTACAGGTCGCACCGCCACGATCCGGGCCGGCACCGCACTTCGGACTGCACGACAACCCGTTCGCCCCGGCCGACCTCGAGCGGGAGCTGGACAACCCGTTCGCCGCGGCCGCCGCCGAGGGAGGTCGGGCCGCGCTGCCCGACGCGTGGGTCGACGACGACCTGTTCGGGGTGCCCCTCGAGAACCCCTTCGCGCCACGCACGAAGCGCGAGCGTCCGCTGCGCGAAGGAGTGCCGCGCAAGCTCGCGCTCCTAGATCGCGGCCGCGGCGTGTTCGGCTCGTACGCGAAGGTCCTGCTCGTCGACGACCAGGCGGTCGCCTACTGCCAGTTCGGTCCGCTATCGGCGTATCCGCGCGCGACACGGCTGCGCGAGCTGTACAAGCAGCTGCCCGACGCGCCGCTGCCGGCGGTGATCACGTGCATCGCCTCGACTGCCGAGGCACGCGGCAAAGGCTTCGCACGCGACCTGGTCGACGACGTCTGCCTCGATCTCGCCCAGCGCGGCTTCGCGGCGGTCGAGGCCTACCCGGACCTGACCCTGCCCCAAACGGAGACGAGCGCCGCGCGACCGGGCTTCTGGCAGGCGCTGGGTTTCGCGCTCGCCGTCGACGACGAGCGCTTCCCGGTCATGCGCCGCGAGCTGTGAAGGACGTACCGGACACGCCGGCGACGAGGTGGCTCAACGAGAACGGCGTCGACTACGAGATAGTCGAGACGGCGCCCCCCGGCAGCGCCGAGGAAAGCGCGCAGCTCCAGGGCATCGAGCTCCGCCAGCTGCTGCGCACGATCGTCGTCCGTCGGGCTGAGGACGACTATCTCTTCGTGCTCGTGCCGGGCGGTCGGCGGTTCGACTGGCCCAAGCTTCGAGCGCACCTCGGGGTGAATCGGATGTCCCTGCCTGACGCCGACGAGGCAAAGGCCGTGACCGGCTACGAGCGTGGCACGATCACTCCGTTTGGAGCGACCAACTCCTGGCCCATGATCGCCGACGCATCGATTGACGCGCTCGCCAAGGTCGCCATCGGTGGCGGCCGACGCGGCGTGAACATCCACATCCGGCCGGCGGACCTCGTTGCGGCCACGGGCGCCGATGTCGTCGACGTCACGACATCGGCGCCGGACTAGACTCGGACAATGGCGATCGCGACACCCGCGCGCACCATCCGCGCGCCGCGTGGAAAAGAGCTGTCCGCGCGCGGCTGGCCGCAGGAAGCAGCCCTGCGCATGCTCATGAACAACCTCGATCCGGAGGTTGCCGAGCGACCACAGGACCTCGTCGTCTATGGCGGCACGGGCCGCGCCGCGCGCTCGTGGGAAGCGTTCGACGCGATCGTGCGCGAGCTGCGCCGGCTGGGCGACGACGAGACGCTGCTCGTCCAGTCGGGCAAGCCGGTGGGCGTCTTTCGCACGCACGAATGGGCGCCGCGCGTGCTCATCGCCAACTCGAACCTGGTCGGCAAGTGGGCCAACTGGGACACGTTCCGCGAGCTCGAGCGCAAGGGCCTGACCATGTACGGGCAGATGACGGCCGGCTCGTGGATCTATATCGGCACCCAGGGCATCCTCCAGGGCACCTATGAGACCTTCGCCGAGCTGGCGCGCCAGCATTTCGGTGGCACGCTGCGCGGCCGCGTCGTGCTGACCGCCGGCCTGGGCGGCATGGGCGGTGCCCAGCCACTGGCAGTGACCATGAATGAGGGTGTGGCGCTGGTCATCGAGGTCGATCCGGCGCGCGCCCGTCGGCGGCACGAGACCGGCTACATCGACGAGATGACGGAGTCGCTGGACGAGGCTCTGTCGTGGGCCCGCAGCGCCGCCGCCGACGGGCGTGCCGCCTCGATCGCGTTGATCGGCAATGCCGCGCAGATCGAGCCCGAGCTCGTGCGCCGTGGCGAGCGCTTCGACGTGCTCACTGACCAGACGTCGGCCCACGACGCGCTGAACGGCTACGTGCCTGCTGACCTGACGCTCGAGCAGGCCGCCGCGCTGCGCATCTCGGATCCGGACGGATACGTCGTACGCGCGATGAGCTCGATGGCTGAGCATGTTCGCGCGATGCTCGCGCTCCAGGCGGCCGGTTCGGTCACCTTCGACTACGGCAACAACATCCGTGCCCAGGCCCAGACCGCCGGTGTCGACAACGCCTTCGACTTCCCGGGCTTCGTGCCTGCTTTCATCCGGCCGCTCTTCTGCGAGGGCAAGGGCCCGTTCCGCTGGGTGGCCCTGTCGGGCGATCCCGCGGACATCCGCCGCACGGACGAGGCCGTCCTTGAGCTCTTCCCGGAAAACGAATCACTGGCGCGCTGGATCAGGATGGCCGAGGAGCGCGTGCCGTTCCAGGGCCTACCGGCGCGCATCTGCTGGCTGGGCTACGGCGAGCGTGCCAGGGCCGGAGTGCGCTTCAACGAGCTCGTCGCCAGCGGTGAGGTGTCGGCGCCAATAGTCATCGGTCGGGATCATCTCGACTCAGGCTCCGTCGCATCGCCCAACCGCGAAACGGAAGCGATGCGTGATGGCTCGGACGCGATCGCCGATTGGCCGCTGCTCAACGCGCTCGTCAACACCTCTGCGGGCGCCAGCTGGGTGTCGATCCACCACGGCGGTGGAACAGGCATCGGCTACTCGCAGCATGCCGGCATGGTCGTCGTTGCCGACGGCACGGACCTCGCCGCGCAGAAGCTGGAGCGCGTGCTGACGACCGATCCGGGCATGGGCGTCATCCGCCACGCGGATGCCGGCTACGAACGCGCGATCGAGGTCGCGCGTGAGCGCGGCGTCCGAGTGCCAATGCTCGAGGACGGCTGACCAATTCCTGACAGACTACCCACGAAAGGTAGGTCGCTTACAGGACAGAACCTGTCATGAATTACCGAGAAGAGCGGGGAAATAGAGGAAGACGGCCGGCTATTTGCCGGCCGTCTTCTTGTTCTCTGGTTCCGCCGCGATCAGCGTGCCGAGGCCGATCAACGCCCGGCCAACGGCCTGTCGCGCTCCGCCACGACGAGCGATGGGTTGGCGCGTCATGGGTTTGCGCCACGCTCGACCGCGGATGTCGTCTGCCTCGTCGGCGAACGACCCGTACCACAGATGATGAACCATCTCCTTGCCTCCTTCCCAGGCAGATCCGCAGCTATTCGCTGGTGATGAGGACTCTGTCTTCGTCGTCTCCGATGTCGATGATTGAGCCGCGCATGCCGGATGCGATCGCGCCCCGAATGCGATCGGCATCCTGGTCCGACAAGCCCGGAATGTAGTTCGACGCCCAGCCGGCGACGTTCATCGGCACGCGCAGGTTGACGACTGGTCGACCACGTTCGGTGACCTGGATGCGCAGGTGGCGTGGCGCCTGCTGTGCCGACTGCGTCGCCTGCCCCGACTGAGGTGTCGGTGGTGGCTCGGGCGCAGGTTCCTCGGGCTTGGAGGAGCTCAGCGCGGTCAGGATTTCGTCAGCCTCCTCGGGCGTGAGCACGCCCTGGGCCACGAGATTCAGGATCTTCTCTACGTCGGCCATCGTCAGGCCTCCTGGAGGCGGCGGGTCGCCTCGTCAACGTCGATCTCGCCGCGCTCCAGCGCACGCAGGATCTCGAGCTGGTCCTGTGGCTGGTAGCTCGAGCCGCGCGGCGCCCCCGTGGGCGGCGTCGGTGGCATCGGCGGCATGGGTGCCATGGGTGCCATTGGTGGCTGGCCTGGCGTGGGCGGCATGGGCGGGAAGTCGAAGTCGGGACCGATGCCGCGCGTCATGCGCTGCACCTGGCGCTCGATGCGCCGCTCGAGGCTCCGTTCGTGCCGGCCCTCGTGGCGGTGCCGGCCGCGCCGGTCGTCGTCGTCCTCGTAAACATCGCGCGCGCCCGCCAGGTGGCAGTCGCCCGACAGCGTCCGAAATCGAACCTTCGCCGCGCCGTCGCCCGACACGTAGCCACGCGATCCGCCACGGCGGAGTTCCAGGCTGCTCTTGACGTCGACGGTCACGCCGGTTGGCGAATCGATCGACAGGTCGCCACTGACGGTCTCGACCGTGTGCAGCGGCCCGGCGGCCAGTCCGGCCTCGATGTCGATGTCGCCGCTCACGGTGCGCGCATCGAACTGGTTGAGCACGGCGCCCTGGACTCGCGCGTCGCCCGATGTCGTGTTGACGCTCAGCTCGGATGGCCGTGAGGAGCGCGCCTGTATGTCACCCGAAACGGTCGTGACGCGAATGCGTCCGCCGTCGGGATCGATCTCGATGTCGCCCGAAACAGTCTTGTAGGTCTGCTCGCCCGACAGCAGGTGCGCGCGAATGTCGGCGCTCACCGTGTTGACGGTTACGCGCGCGGCGCGCGGGAGCGTGACCTCGAAATCGAGGCCATCGTTGGCGCCGAAGAGTGAGCCGAACATGCCCATCGGGCCGCGCTTCTCGACGTCGATCGCAAGGACTCCGTCGCTCTGGCGGACGGTGATCGGCAGCCAGTCAAGGCGGCCGTGATCGGACCGCACGTTCACGACGGCCTCGTCCGTGTCCGCGGCGCGCAGCTCGACGGAGCCCGAAACGTTGTTGATCGTGAGCTGCCCGGTGGCGCCGATCTTGTGCCGGATTTCACTGGGATCCGGGTAAGCCTGCTGGCTATCCATTGGAAGAGTCCTGGTTCTGCTCCTGTGCTGGTTGCTCGGCCGCGTCGGCCGCCTCCGGCGCCGCGTCGGGCTGCGCCGTCTCGGCCTGCGTCGTCTCGGCTTGCGCGGCTGGCTCAATCACGGAGACCGGCTCGCCGCGCAAGGCCGCCGCGGCCTGCTCGGCGTTCAGCTCGTGACGTGCCAGGCGCTCCAGGATCTGACGACGCGTCTCCGGGTCGACCGACAGTGTGGGCGCGGTATCCGCGCCACGGGCTGGCTCGACGGGGATGGGCGCACCATCAGCCAGGTCAAGCGCCCGAAGGAGCGCCTCGACCCGGTTGCGAACGGTTGGATACGAAACGCCCAGCTCGCGTTCGAGCTCGCGCAGATTGCCGCGCGAACGGAGGAACGACTCGAGCAGGGCGTACTGGTCGCGGTTGAGGCGCGAGAAGCGTCCGACGCTGAACTCACCCTCGATGGTGGTGCCACACGTGTTGCAATGCAGCCGAGTAACGGTCAGCTGGCTGTCGCACACCGGGCAATTTGAGATCACTTCTCTTTGCATTCGACCCTGTTGCGCCTCGTTGTTGTGTCCAATGCCGCGAACAGTAAAGACCGTCTTTCACTTTGTCAAGTTGCATCTTCACTTCTCTGATCAGACGGCTTCGACATGCACGTCGTTCTCATCCACAACAGCGACTCGTAGACTCTTCCTCGGATGGACAAGCTCATCGAGTGCGTGCCCAACTTCAGCGAGGGACGCGACCTGCGCGTGATCGACGCGATAGCGGCGCGGGTGACATCCGTGGGCGGCGTACACCTGCTCGATCGGACCTCCGATCGCGACCACAACAGGAGCGTGCTGACCTTCGCCGGCCCGGCCGCAGCCGTGACCGGTGCGATGGAGGGCGCGCTCGAGGAAGCGATCGCGCGCATCGACATGCGCGTGCATGAAGGTCAGCATCCGCGCCTGGGAGCGGTCGATGTCGTGCCTTTCGTGCCGCTCGGCACGTCGACCATGGACGAATGCATCCAGCTCGCGCGGGCCTTTGGCCGGCACGTCGCCGAGCGCTTCGAGCTGCCCGTCTACCTGTACGCGCGCGCTGCCCAATCGCCCGCGCGCGAGGTGCTCGCCGACATCCGACGGCCGCAGTTCGAGGGCTTGCGCGACGCGATCAAGACGCCCGAGTACACGCCCGACTTTGGACCAGCGAAGATCCACCCGACCGCGGGCGCAGTTGTCGTCGGCGCGCGGCCGTTTCTGATCGCCTACAACATCAACCTCGAGAGCCAGGACATCGATCTCGCCAAGGAGATCGCCAAGCGGGTTCGCGAACGGTCGGGTGGGCTGCCGCGCGTCCAGGCGCTCGGGCTGTTCCTGGACGACCTCAACTGCGCGCAGGTCTCGATGAACCTGCTCGACTTCACGGTCACGCCCATCTGGCGCGTCTGGGAGGCCGTGGCCGCGGCCGCGCACGAGCACGGCGTCGCGCTGCGCGAGTCAGAGCTGATCGGACTGTGCCCGCTCAAGGCCCTGATCGACGTGGCCGATCACATCGACGCGGCCACCGGCGAGGCGGACAACGAACGGATCACGCGCGCCGCGGAGTGGTTGCGCATCCGCGACTTCGACCCGTCGATGGCGCTCGAGATCCGCCTCGCGGAGGCGGAGCAGGCTGGAGCGTGAGCGACCGACCTGGCCTACTCGTCCACAACGCGACCGAGGTCGTCACTGTCGCGGGCGGCGTGCGGCGCGGATCGCAGCAGGCCGAGATCGGAATCATCTATGGCGACGGTGCCGTCGCGGCCTACGAGGGACGTATCGTCGCGATCGGCCAGCTCGAGGAAGTCGAGCGCCGGCTCCAGGAGATGGGCGTCGCCGCGCACGCCGTCGCCCGGCTCGACGCGCGCCGCGGGGTCGTCACGCCCGGCTTGATCGATCCGCACACGCACATGTTGTTCGCTGGCACGCGCCAGGCGGAGATCGAGCTGCGCCAGCGCGGGCACAGCTACCTCGAGATCCTGGCCGCCGGCGGCGGCATCCTGCAGACGGTGCGTGAGACGCGCGCCGCGCCGGACGAAGTCCTGCTCGCGAATGCGCGGCGCTGGTCGGCCGAGATGCTCAGCCACGGCGTCACGACGGTCGAGGTCAAATCCGGTTACGGACTGAGCGCAGACGAGGAGCTGCGCCTGCTGAGCCTTGCCGGTCAGCTGGCAGATGAAGGGCCGCTCGACATCGTCCCCACGTTCCTGGGCGCGCACGCGATCGCGCCCGAGTTCCGTGGCCGTCCGGATGCCGCGGCCGCGTACATGGCCAACGTCATCGAAGAGCAGCTGCCGCGTGTCGCCGAGCAGGGCATTGCCACGACCTGCGACGTCTTCTGCGAGCGCGGCGTGTTCGACGTGGACATGTCGCGTCGGTTGCTGACACGGGCGAAGGAGCTTGGCCTGCAAGCGCGGCTGCATGCCGACCAGTTGAACCCGACCGGTGGCGCGGAGCTCGCCGCGGAGATCGGAGCACTGTCTGCCGATCACCTGGGTGGCGTATCAGAGAAGGGCATCGCGGCGCTCGCGGGCGCGGCCGAGAGCGGCCGGCCGACGGTCGCCACGCTCCTGCCGATCAGCGCCTTCTACCTCGACGAGCCGCACTATGCTCCGGCCCGGACGATGATCGACGCCGGCATTCCCGTCGCGATTGGCACGGATTTCAACCCGGGCTCGTCACCCGCGCCCAACGCGCAGCTGGCACTCGACTTTGCCGTCCACCGGCTTCGGCTCACCGCTGCGGAGGCGATCGCGGCGATGACGATCAACGCCGCGGCGGCGCTCGGCCTCGAGCAGACCCACGGCTCGCTCGACGAGGGCAAGCACGCCGATGTCGTCGTCTGGGAGCCCGACTCGCACACGTTGCTGCCGTACTGGCTCGGCGCGGACCTCGTCCGCACCGTCGTCAAGCGCGGCCGAGTTGTCTACGACGGTCGCCTAGGATGAGCGAGAGAGCGCGGTTCGTCGTCGCGTTGGCGGCCGGCATTCCGCTGGCCCTGCTCGGCCTCGTATTCGGCTTGCTCGCGATGGGCTCCATGGTGCTCGTGGCTGTCCTGATCGGCTTCATGTTCGGCCGCATCGCATTCGCCGGCTTCACGATCTCGCTCGGTGGCACGTGGGCCATCCTCTTTTTCCTTGCCGCACGGGATTGCGCTCAGCCCAGCCAGCCGTGCGGCGCGACGCCGATCGATCTAGCCCCGCACATCGTCATCTCCGTCGCGTTGGTCGCGACTGGCGCGGTCGCGGCAGTGCTCAGCCGGCGGGCACGACGGGCAGCGGCGGATCCTTGATTAGCTGCGGCCGCGCGGGTCGAGCAGGACGACGGTCGTTTCGCTCGGCAGTGACGAGGCACTGACCGAGAGCTTGGGCACTGGCTCGCCCTTGGCGACGCTGATCTCGTGCAGGAAGCGGTCAAGCTCAGTGGCGCTGCCGCCCGCGCCATCGATCGGCATGGGCACGATCAGGTTCGCGTCGAGCTGAGCGACGACCTCCGCGGCGCGGGCGGCGCCAAGCGATCCGCCGATCGGCACGCAGACGACGTCGACCTGGCCCACGTCGCCCAGCTGGTCGTGGTCGAGCAGATGGCCCAGGTCGCCGAGGTGGGCGACGTGGATGCCGTCCAGCTCATACACGAAACAGACGTTCCGGCCACGCTCGGCGCCGTCGTGCTCGTCGCGGTACGTCTGGACGCCGGTGATCAGGATGTGGTGGACCTCGAACTCACCCGGTGAGTCGAGCAGGAACGAGTTCTCGAGGCTCGTCGGCACATGCAGTCCGTCGTTGCGCGCCGCTGCCTTGCGCTTGCTCGCCGTGGTCGGATCTTCGCCGGCCGCCAGTCCCAATGTCTGCTGTCCATCTACGTGGCTGTAGGTGACGATGTCCGCGCTCAGTCCGCGTCCAGTCGGTCCGACGATGCGCGGAAAGGCGTCTGTGGCGACAATGCCCTCGCGGCCGCGCAGTCGGAGACAGGTCTCCCCGAACGAAACGATCTCCATCCGCGGATTGTCGCAGCGACAAAAGAAACGAGGGGCGCCTGCCCAATTGGCGCCCCTCGTTCCGAGGGAGGGAGAGGGAACAGGAAGCGAAGCTTCGCGGTTCCGCTGAGCCGAAAGATAGGGCGGCTGCGTGAAGCATCCAGACGGCAGACGGTGAAGAAACAGACATCAAACGATCTGGTCCACAATTCGCCAATGTCCCGAGCAGTCGGCACACTCCGGCATCGCGGCGTCGTGCTCACGTTTGCCGCACTGCTCGCGGCGAGCGCCTGCACGAGCGTCAGCCCCTCGCCGTCGGTGCCTGCCTCTGCCGTTCCACCGCTACCGACCGCCAGCCACGGTCAAACTCTTGCGCCCAGCTCCGGCCCGCAGACTCCGCTGCCGACTGCGCAGGTAGTGCCCGGCACGCCGCCAGCGTCGCCGCAGTCGACTTCGTCGGGCGCGTCGCCCATCCCGAGCTCGACCGGGCCGCAGACACCGGCGCCGACCGTCGATCCCGCCGTCGCGGCGCAGATCGACGCGGTCACCGCACAGGTGCCACCGATCCGCGAGCTCCAGCCGACCAAGACGGTCCCTTACCAGGAGATCAGCCGCGACGCCTTCACGACCTTCATCACCGGCCAGTCGGACGAGGACACGACTCCGCAATGGCGCGCGGCCGAGGAGGAGTTCCTGAAGAGGATGGGCCTGCTGCCGCAGAACACGGATCTGCAGCAGCTTCTCGTCCAGCTCTACAGCGCGGAGGTCGCCGCGTACTACCAGCCCACGGACGGCACCTTCTACCTCATCGACACCGGCCAGCCGTTTGGACCTGCCGACAAGGTCGCTGTCGCGCACGAGTACACGCATGCACTGCAGGACCAGCACTTCGATCTCGAGGGCAATCGCATCAAGGATCCGGCCGAGGGCGACGCCGCCCTCGCGCAGCTGTCGGTCATCGAGGGCGACGCGACGCTGACGTCCCAGCTGTGGATGGTCCAGGACATGTCAGAGGCGGAGCAGGCACAGCTCGTGAGCCAGGCGCTGGGCGAGCTCAGCCAGGACCAGCTGGCGAACATGCCCACGATCCTGCGCCGGCAGCTCGAGTTCCCTTACGCGGAAGGTTTCCTGTTCGTGCGCGACGTCTACGGCCTGGGCGGCTTCGACGCGGTCAACCAGGCACTCCAGACGCCGCCCGCGTCGACCGAGCAGATCCTGCACTCGGACAAGTACTACAACCATGAGCAGCCGGTGCCGGTCACGCTGAACGACCTGACCGCTACGCTCGGTGCGGGCTGGTCGAACGACTACCAGCAGACGATGGGCGAGCTCAACATCCAGGTCCTCGCGGCAGGCGGCGAGAAGCCGGCCGTCGACGTGCCCGGCCTGCCGGTCACGTGGCCGCACCAGGAGGTCGCCGCGGGCTGGGGCGGCGACCGGCTGAACATGTACGAGAACGCGTCGAGCGGGGCGTGGCTCATCGATTGGCAGATAGCGTGGGACACGCAAGCCGACGCGGACGAGTTCAGCGCGCGAATGACCGAGCTGCAGTCGACGTTCCAGGGCACGCTGCGCCTGATCGCAGGCCCTCAGACGGTGCGCTTCGTGCTTGCGTCCGACCCGAGTCTTCTGACGACTGTGGGCCTGAGCCAGTAGCTACATCGAGTCGGGCGCGCTGATCCCTAACAGGCCGAGCGCGGCGCCGAGCGTGACGCGTGTCGCGTCGACGAGCGCGAGGCGATTGCCGGACGTCACGGGATCCGCCGCGTCGACGACCCGGCGGTCGCGGTAGAAGGCGTGAAAGCGCGTCGCGAGCTCCGTCGCGAACGTCGTGATCGCCTGCGTCTCGCGCACGTCGGCCGCGTCGCGCACGATGTCGGGCAGGCGCAGCAGCTCCTTGGCCAGTGCCAGCGAAATGTCGTCGTTGGCCAGTCCGCCCTCCAGCGTCGCGCTGGCTGCGAGCCCGGACTCGGTGGCCTTGCGCAGGATCGAGCTGATCCGCGCATGCGCGTACTGGACGTAGTAGACCGGGTTCTCGCTCGACTGCTTGCGCGCGAGCTCGATGTCGAAGTCGATGCCGGTGCTCGGTGCCCGCGATGCGAAGAACCAGCGCGCGGCGTCGACGCCGACCTCGGCGAGCAGCTCGTCGAGCGTCACGAACTCACCCGAGCGCTTTGACATGGACACCTCTTCGCCGTCGCGCACGAAGCGCACCCAGGCGATGAGCAGGACGTTGACCGCGTCGCGATCGTGGCCCAGCGCCTGCGTCGCGTTCTTGAGCCGCGCGACGGTGCCGTGGTGGTCGGCGCCCCAGATGTAGACGAGTTCGTCGAAGCCGCGGCTGAACTTCTCGAGCACGTAGCCGATGTCGCTCGCGAAGTAAGTCGGTCCGCTGTTCGAGCGAATCACGACGCGGTCCTTGTCGTCGCCGAACTGCGTCGAGCGGAACCACAGCGCGCCGTCCTGCTCGTACATGTAGCCGGTCTGCTTGAGCTGCTCGATCCCGCGCGTGACCCAACCCGCATCGTGGATCGAGCCCTCGGTCGTCCACACGTCGAAGTGCGTGCCCAGGTTCTCCAGGCTGCGCTCGATGCCCTTACGAATGCGCTCCGACGCCCAGGCACCGACCACCCAGCCCGCCTTTGTGGCGTCGGCCTCCGCCTGCTGCCGGATTTCAGGCGGAACCTCCCGGGCGATGTCTGCGACGTACTCGCCGTGGTAGCCGTCTTCAGGCACGGCCTGGTGGTTCGCCAGTGCCCAGACGGAATGGCCGAGCCGCTCGACCTGGCCGCCAGAGTCGTTGAAGTAGTACTCGCGCGTGACCTCGTGGCCGACTGCCTCGAGCACGCGGCACAGCAGATCGCCGACGAAGGCGCCACGGGCGTTGCCCACGGTCAGTGGACCGGTCGGGTTGGCGCTGACGAACTCGACGTCGATCCTCTTGGGTTTTGCCGTCTGGCTGTGCCCGTAATCGACACCCGCAGCGCGAATCGCGTAGACGGATTGCTCGACGTGGCGCGGGTTGAGCCAGACATTGACGAAGCCTGGGCCGGCGACTTCGGCACGCGCGACGACTTCGTCAGCGGTAAGGGCCGACGCGAGCACCGTGGCGAGATCGCGTGGCGAGCGCTTCAGGGTTCGGGCCAGCTGCATCGCGAGGTTCGTCGAGAAGTCGCCGTGCTCGGCCTGTTGCGGCCGGGCGACCTCGACCACGTCGGGCTGCGCGCCGAGAGCCGTTTGTGCTGCGGAGCGGATACGCTCTTCAACCAGGTCGCGCGCCGTCTTCACGCGAGCGAGGTTAGACGAGTTGAAGCGGAACCTCGGCTATTCGGCTTTCGTCGCTCTCATCTTGCTGGTCATCTTCGGGGTCCAGTGGCGGGCCGTGCGCCGAGGTTCCTCGATGAGGTGACCAACCTGGGCTAGCGCGCCTCGAGCTCCAGCCCGGGTTGGGCAACGATGACCTCGCCGTCGAAGAGCTTCGCGGCGGCGGCGCGCGCCGCGGACTCGGGCCGATCGTCGAGGATGTGAGTCAGGATCAGCTTGCTGGCGCCGCCGCGCGCCGCCGCTTCACCGGCCTGGGCTGCGGACATGTGGATGGGCACTTCGATCTTGCCCGCGCCCCATGCAGCTTCGCTGAGCAGGATGTCGCCCTTGTGCAGCAGCGGCAGCAGATCGTCTGCCGCTGCGCAGTCGCCCGAGTATACGAGGCCGGCGCCGCCACCTGTCGCAGCCGAAACGCGAAACGCGAAGGAATCTGGAATGTGCGTCACGCGACCCGCCTCGATGCGTAGATCGCCAACCGCGAACGTCCGTACAGCCAGCGCCTCGCCGGCAAGGTCGGAAAGAAAGTCCTTGTCCGCCTGGAACTCACCGAAGCGCGCGCGAAGCTCGGCCGGACCGTAGAGTGCCGGACCGTAGCCGCGATTGGCGTACTTGACCCAGTGGCGCAGCGGGATCAGGTCCACGTTGTGATCGGCGTGCATGTGGCTGATGAACACGGCCGCGACATCGCCGAACGACGTGTAGCGCCACGTCTCGGCGAACGAGCCCGCGCCCAGGTCCAAGATGATCCGCGTCGTCCCGTGCTCCACGAGGTAGCAGCTCGACGATCGGCCGGCGCGCACCGTGTACGACGGCGCGCAGCCGACCACGGTCAGCTTCACGGCCACCACTCGCCGATGCGCTCGGCCAGCTCCGTCAGCGAGTCGACCACCAGCGTCCCATCCGGAACCTCGCCACCTCCGATGACGCCCCACGGTCCGCGGCGGATCCAGACCGGTCGTATCCCGGCGAGGGCGGATGGTCGGACGTCGTTGTCCAGTCGGTCTCCGACATAAGCGACGTCGCTGGCTGCTGCGTGCATTTCGGCCAGCGCGCGCGAATAGAACTCCGGCGCAGGCTTGCTCACGCCCCACTCGGCGCTCATGGCCATCAGATCGGGCGTGATGTCCAGCGCCTGGAGCTCGGCCGTGCGCTGGGCGGGCTGGTTGGCGAAGATCGCCAGCCTGTAGCCCGCTGCGCGCAAGGCGCCGAGCGACGGAACGGCATCGGGGTACAGGTCTTCCGCCTGGAAACCTCCGTATGCGGCCGAGAAAGCCGGATAGAGCTTCTCCCAGTCGGGCCGGCCGACTATCTGGAAAACATCGCGGTGGTCCTCGCCATCCGAGATCACGGCGCCGAGCGCGGCCATGAACGTGAGTCGCGTCACGCCGAGCAGGTCGGCCCATATGCTCCAGACGCGGGTTTCGTCGATGAGTGTCTCGCCGACGTCGAAGCAAACCCAGCGCTGATTCACGCTAGATGAGGCGAAGCTCGCGGCCCACCTTCTCGAACGCGTTCAGGCACGCCTGGAGGTCGTCGCGCGTGTGCTCGCTGGTCACGATGGTGCGGACGCGCGCCTTGCCCAAGGCGACGGTCGGGAAGACGACGGACGTGGCAAAGACGCCTTCGTCGAACAAGCGCGCGGCGAGCTGCTGAGCCTTGGACTCGTCACCGGCCATGACCGGCGTGATCGGCGTCTCGCTGATGCCCGTGTCGAAGCCAAGGTCCTGCAGGCCCTTCTTGAACACGGCCGTGTTGTCCCACAGCCGCTGGATGCGCTCCGGCTCGTTCTCGAGCACGCCGATCGCAGCAATGCAGGCCGCGGCCACGGCCGGCGGCTGGGACGTAGAGAAGAGCAGCGGACGGCAGCGCTGGGTCAGGAAGTCCTTCATGTGCTGGCGGCCGGCGATGTAGCCGCCCATGACGCCGACTGCCTTGGACAGTGTCCCGACCTGGATGTCGACGCGGCCGTGGAGGTCGAAATGGTCGATCGTGCCGCGGCCGTTCCTGCCCAGCACGCCGCTGGCGTGCGCGTCGTCGACCATGACCGCGGCCTCGTAGCGATCCGCGACATCGCAGATGCCGGGCAGTGGCGCGATGTCGCCATCCATCGAGAACACGCCGTCGGTGATGACCATGATCGAGCGATACGGCCCATTCGGGCCGCCCGAAGCGCGCGCCTCGCGCAGCACCTTCTCGAGCCCGTCGACGTCGCGATGCGGGAAGACCGCGCGCGAGGCGCGCGATAGCCGGACACCGTCGATGATCGAGGCATGGTTCAGCTCGTCGCTGACTATCAGGTCGTGATCTGTGGTCACGGCCGGGATCGTGCCGCTGTTGGCGGTCAGCCCGGACTGGACCGTGAGCACAGCCTCGACGTGCTTGAACTCAGCCAGGCGACGCTCGAGCTCTTCGATCAGCGTCGTGTCGCCGGCGATCGTGCGCACAGCGCCCGTACCGACACCGAAATCGCGCACTGCCTTGAGTGCCGCTTCCACCAGGAGCGGGTGCGTCGTCAGCCCCAGGTAGTTGTTGGATGACAGGCTGATGACCGGCTTGCCGTCGATGACCGTGTGCACGGCCTGCGGCGCGCTCATCTCGCGCAGCGGCCGGTACAGGTTCTTGGCGCGCAGTTCGCCGAGCTCGGCGCCGAGATAGCTGAGCGGATCGGCGCGCATCGTCTTCATCTGGAGCTAGCCCTCCTGAGGCAGGAGCACGATCTTTCCGGCGTGACCGGCGGCAACGAGGTCGAAAGCCTTGGCGTACTCGGACAGCTTCATTCGGTGGGTGATGATCGGCGACAGGTCGAGGCCTTCCTCGAGCAGCGCTGTCGTGCGATACCACGTGTCCCACAGCTGGCGGCCGGTGATGCCGTAGATGCGCAGGCCCTTGAAGATGACTTCCTTGGACAGGTCGATCGTGGCCGGCACGGCGTGCGTGCCGAGCAGCGACACGCGGCCGCCATTGGTCACGGCCCCGAGTCCCTGGTGCAACGCGGCCGCCGAGCCCGACATTTCGAGCACGATGTCGACGCCGTTGCCGTCGGTCTCCGACCGAAGCCGGCTGACCACGTCTTCTCGGGCGTCGAGCACGAGGTCGGCGCCCATCCGCTCCGCCATCGCCAGCCGTTCCGGGTTGATGTCAGTGGCGAAAACGGCACGCGCGCCGGCCTTCTTGAGCACGGCGATGCTCATCAGGCCGATCGGTCCGCAACCCGTCACGACAGCCGTCTGGCCGGCCACTTCCTCGACGAACGCGCTGAAGACGGCGTTGCCGAGCGGCTCCTGGAGCGCCCCGATCTCGAACGGGTAACCCTCGAAGACCCACGCGTTCTGTTCGGGCAGGACGACGTACTCGGCAAATACGCCCGGCACGTGCACGCCGAGGATGCGCATGTGCTGGCAGACGAAGGCGCGGCCCGTGCGGCACTGGTAGCAGGTCCAGTCGACGATGTGCGTCTCGGCGGCGACCGTGTCGCCAACGTTGACACGCGTCACGCCCGCGCCGCGCGCCACGACTACGCCGGCCATCTCGTGGCCGAAGGTCATTGGCAAGGGTCCGAAGTTCTGCTGCGCCCACGGATCCCAGCGCTCGATGTGGATGTCCGTGCCGCACACGCTCGCGGCCTGGACGCGAACGAGCACATCTGTGGGGCCGGGCTGTGGCACGGGGATCTCGCGCAGGGCCGCGCCGGGGCCGGCCGTTTCCTTGACCAGGGCCAGCATGGTTGTTCCAATCGGCGGAGCTTCGAGCACTGCCGCCGATTGGGCCGTCATGCGCGGATAGTGATCTCCGCGACGCGCGCCGTCACGGTCGTAATGGCGGTTATCGAGAGGCTATTGAGCACTTCGCGCGCGCCTCAACAGATCGTCTTCTCCGGCTCGCTGCCTGGGTCCATCCATTGTTGGGCGAAGGTGAGCGCCGTGTCGAGACTGAAATCGTTGGTCAGCAACGCGCGACCCCAGGCGACTTCGGCAAAGCGCGTCGTCATCGAGTCGAAACGAGCGACGAGGACTTCCTTGGGGATGGTGCATCCCTGCGACGGATCCGGGGTGGGCGCCTGGTCGTACCACGCCTGGAGCTGTTGCATCTCGGCGTCAGACGGGCAGTCACTGGGGCCGGTGCACCGGTACAGGACCACGACCCAGCCGTGCTCCAGGTTGTGCACCCAGCCGCCGGGCGCCTTGGGCGTGTTGTTGGGGTAGACGGCGGCCTGGATCGGGCCGACGCCGGTGATGTTGTAGTGGTCACCAGAGGTCGGCGGGCAGAAGCCGTACTCGATCGTCTGTGCCGGGTTCGTGATGTGGTTGCGGCCCAGGACCTGCGTCGTGAAGCCCAGGCGCAGGGTCGGCGCCGGTGCCGGCGTCGGCGGGGCAGTTGGCGACGCGGCTGTACTCGGTGCAGCCGACGCTGACGGAGCAGCCGACGCTGACGGAGCAGCCGGCGAGGACGAAGCGGCCGACGCTGACGGACCAGCCGAACCGCCCGCCTCGCCCGAGGGCGCGGTCGACGGCGCCGATGACGGTGTAGCCGGAGCCGCGGTGATGCTCGGCAGCGGCGGAGGCAGGGTGTCGGACGGGCCGGGCGTCAGCAGTGTGTCGCACGCATACAAGGGACCAACGGCCGCGAACGATCCTTTCGGTCCCTGGTTACCGGTCAGAAAGTAGTAGCCGACGATTGCGACGACCAACACGCCGACGCCAGCGATGATCGGCACGCGGAAACGCTCGAAGAAGCTGGGCTGCGCGGCCGCAACGGTGCGCCGTGGGCGGTTCGACGGCCGGGTGCGGCTCGACTTCGTGCGTTGAGTCGGCGTCGCAGTCGGTGTCGTTGGCGGAGTGGAAGCGGTGCTCGCGGAGGCAGGCCTGGACGCCGGAAGAGGCGTCGTCTGCTCGGACTCGCTCGGTGTGCTGCTGGACGCCGAGTCCGGTCGCGCTATGGGCCGCGTGCTCGGACGGCGTGAACGTTTGGCCACTGGCTGGAGGTCTCCTGTGGGCGCGATGGCGCGCTGCGCGCGCGAGCGTCGGGCGAAAGCCTAAAGGAGCGCGGCCATACGTGCCGGACGGCGAGGAGACTGCGCGGCGTTCACGGCTCGTTGAACCACGCCCGGACGTGCTCGCCGCGCAGCGACGAGAAGAGCAGCCCGGCAAAGGCGATGCCGAAAACGAGGCCGAGAAAACCTGCGCCGAACCAGAGCAGGATGGCAAGCGGCGCGGCCAGCGAGGCGAGCCCGAGCGACAGCATCCAGGCCGCCTGCTTGCGCTGGAGGATCAGCGTCAGCGAGAAGACCAGGTACGCGAGCAGGAGCATCCAGAGCATGCCGAGCGGTGAGATGGGCGACTCGATCGCCTGGTTGATGACGAGCGGAAGAGTCAGCCCGACTCCGGACAGGAGCAGGAATCCCCAGCCGAGAACGATCCTCACCCCGGCCGGCATGGAGCGCAGCAGATCAAGCATCGATGGTGTGATTCTCGCATCCTCTGGCCGTCCCTCTTGACAGCCGTTTCTGTTCTTTACTACGGTCTTGTAAACCGGTTTGCAAACCGCCCTCTTCTTGGGAGACAGCACTGCTCGTGGTCAAGGCTGCGTCGGACCACTCGACACGGGCGCGCAGCGCCGATGTCGCACGCGAGGCCGGGGTAAGCAAGGCTGCCGTCTCGTTTGCCTTCAATAACCCGGGCCGGTTGAGGCCCGAAACGGCGGACCGCATCCGCCAGGTGGCCAGCTCCCTCGGCTACCGGCCGCATCCCGTCGCCCGCATGCTCACCGCCGGCTCGACCGCGACGATCGGCATCATGTCGCCCCAGGCATTGGCCCAGGTGTTCGCCAATCCCTTCTTCTCGCTCTTCGTCGAGGGCGTCGCAACGGTCACCGAGGACCGCGGCTTCGGGCTGCTGTTCATCTCGCCGCTGCAGGGGTCGCTCGAGCGCGCGATGGCCCGCGCGACGGTCGATGGCGTGATCGTGATCGGCCTGGACCGCCACCACCCCGAGGTCGAGTCGATCCGGCGCGTCGGGCTGCCCACCGTGCTCGTGGACGCGCCGGCGTGGCCCGAACACGGCGCGATCGAGGTCGACGACACGTCGGGAGCGCTGGCTGCTGCGAAGCACCTGCTCGAGCTTGGTCACCGCGAGTTGCTCGTGCTGACCATGCAGCCTTCAGAGGCACAGGACTACGCGGCAAGCGTAATGGCGCGACGCATGCGCGGCTATCAGCTCGCCCTCGAGGAATTCAACGTCAGGCTTTCGCCCGATCACGTGCGCGTCGCGCCGGCGACGTTCGAGGGTGGCGAACAGGCCTTCCTGTCTGCCTGGGAGGACGGCCTGCGGCCGACTGCCGTGCTGTCGATGAGTGATGCCGCGGCCGCCGGGGTGCTCCAGGCCGCGCGCCGACTTGGCCTGTCGGTGCCGGACGACCTGAGCGTCGTCGGTTTCGACGATCTTCCGCTTACTCGCTTCACCGACCCGCCGCTGACGACGGTGCACCAGCCGGTGCGCCGCAAGGGGGAAGAGGCGGCGCAGATGCTGCTCGGTGCGCTGAGCGCCGAGAACGGACGCGCCGGTGAACATCGAATTCTGGAGACGCGCCTCGTGGTCCGCCGCTCGACGGCGGCCGTGGCGAACAGGGTCAGGAGGTGATCCAGTACGCGTGAACAGGTGATCTAAGCGGCACGGGGCCGCAGCGTAGTTGGAGCACGAACCTGGAGTTCGCGCTCAGGCAACAAACCGCGGCCGCCACGCAATTGCGGCCCGACAGAGGAGGAAACTTCAGAACCATGCGATCCATTCACAGGCTGGGCGGCGCCCTCGCGGTCGTCGTCCTAATGGCCGCGTGCGGCGGTAGCGGTGCAACAACCGCGCCGTCGGTCGCACCGGCCAGCCATGCCGCGACGCCGGCGGTGACGGTGGCTCCGCCCACCGCCGCCATCACGCCGGCCCCCACCGCCGCGATCACGGCGCCGCCCAGCGTCGCGCCAAGCGCGAGCGCTGAGGCCAGCGCGAGCGCTCCTGCAAGCCAGGCACCGGCTCCGTCGGTAACTCCGTCGCCGACGTTGCCGCCCGGCGCCGCAGCCGGCACGCTCACGATCTGGGCGGACAACACCCGCGCACCGGTTCTGACCGATGTCGCCAAGGCCTTCACGGACGCAACCGGTGTCCCGGTCAAGGTCTACGAGATCGGGTTCGGCCAGATCCGCGACGGCCTCGTCCTGAACGGCCCGGCCGGCACCGGGCCGGACATCATCGTTGGCGCCAATGACTGGCTGGGCAAGTTGGTCACTGCCGGCGTCGTCGAGCCACTCGACCTTGGTACCAAGGCGAGCAGTTTCGAGCAGTCAGCGCTGACTGCCTTTACGTACGAGGCGCCCGACGGCACCGCCCACCTCTACGGCATGCCGGAGATGAGCGAGGCCATCGCGCTGTACTACAACAAGGACCTCGTTCCGACGGCGCCCACGACCTGGGATGACCTGAAGACGATGGCCACCGACCTGCAGACGAACAACAAGGCCACGCAGGGCTTCTGCATGCAGCGCGGCGACCCCTACCACACCGAGCCCATGCTGACCGGCTTCGGCGGCTATGTGTTCGGTACGAACTCAGACGGCTCTTACAACCCGGCGGAGCTCGGTCTCGATAGCCCCGGCGCACTCAAGTACGCCGAGCAGCTCGACGCCATGGTCAAGGCGCACATCCTCGTCGACAATGTTGACTACGGAGCCTGTGCGACCCAGATGGAGAAGCCGAGTGCCACCGCATCGTCAGCGATGTGGATCACCGGTCCGTGGGAGCTCGCCAACTTCGAGAAGTCGGGCATCAACTTCGGCGTCGCCCCCATCCCGACGATGGACAAGACGCCGCGGCCGTTCGTCGGCGTGCAGGGCTTCATGGTCAGCGCGTTCGCCCCGAACAAGCTGCTCGCCGAGTCGTTCCTGACCGACTACGTCGCGACGGACGGCACGTTCAACGCCCTGTGGGCGCAGGACAAGCGCATTCCCGCTTGGAAGCCCGTCGAGACGACGGTCATGGCTTCCGATCCGTATCTCCCGGCTTTTGCGGCCAGCGCCAAGAACGCTGACCCGCTGCCGGCCATCCCGCAGATGGACTCGGTCTGGACTGACTGGACCAACGCCATCAACCTGATCTTTGCCCAGTCGCAGGCTCCCGACTCCGCAATGCAGGACGCGGCATCCAAGATTCGTGCGTTGATTGGTGGCGCCTCACCGGCGCCTTCCGGCTCAACCGCTCCGTAAATGGCCGCTGGCCAAGTAGGACAGAAGGGGGCGCCGCGGCGCGGCGCCCCCCTGTCCATCCTGTCAATCATCTGGCGGCTGATCGGCCTCGCCTTTATCGACGCGATCGCGATCGGGTTTGCCTACTCGTTCTTCGGCGGCGGGCTGGCGTTGGCGGCGGTCGTGCTGCTCGTCATCACCTTCCTGATCAACGTCGTCTTTCTCGTCGAGCGGCTTTATCCGCTGCGCTGGATCTCGCCCGGCGTCTTCCTGCTCGTGCTCATGGTCGTGTATCCGGTCCTGTACACGATGTATGTCGCCTTCACCGACTACAGCGGCGCGCACATCCTGTCCAAGCAGCAGGTCGTCGACCAGCTTGAGACCCAGTTCTACACGCCGCAGGGCGCGCCCAGCCTCACATGGACGGCATATCGCTCCGACGCCGGCCAATTCCTTATCTGGCTGACGGACCCACAGACCGGCAACAAATTCCTTGCCAGTGACACGGGGGGCATCCAGCCGGTCGACCCCAACGACTCGCGCTTCGGCCCGATCGATCCGGCTGACAACCTGCCGACGACGATCGATGGCTACACGAAGCTGGCGCGACTGGGAACGTTCCAGTACCTGACGCCGCTCTCGAAGCTCGTGATAACCGGCAACATCAACGGCCAGCCGGCGCAGCTCCACATCCTTTCGCTCGATGCCGCGCAGGAAGGCTTCCCACGCTACGCGTACGACGCCTCGACCGATTCGGTCACCGACCAGCAGACGGGCACCGTCTACAAGGCGCAGAACGGCTTCTTTTCCGCGCCGGACGGAACGCAGGTGGGTGTCGGCTTCTCCGACTTCGTCGGACTCGTCAACTTCCAGCGGGTGGTGAGCGATCCGCGCCTGTCCAGCGCCTTCATCGGCGTTTTCATCTGGACATTCGTCTTCGCCTTCCTGTCGGTCCTCTTCTGCTTCGTCCTCGGACTGCTCCTGGCGATCGTCTTCAACGACCAGCGCCTGCCCTTCAAGGGGCTGCTGCGCACGCTTGCGATCATTCCGTACACGATCCCGGGTTTCATCAGCATCCTGATCTGGGTTGGCCTGCTCAATCCGCAGTTCGGGCCGATCAACACATTCCTGCGCAGCACGTTCGGCATCAACCCGCAGTGGTTCAACGATGGGACGCTGGCCAAGGTTGCGATCTTCATGATCAACACATGGCTGGGCTACCCGTACATGTTGATCATCACGCTCGGGGCCCTGCAGTCGATTCCGTCTGACCTGTACGAGGCGGCCGAGATCGACGGCGCGAGCATCTACCAGCGCTTCCGGCGGATCACGCTGCCGCTCCTGCTGGTGGCGGTGACCCCACTGCTCATCGGTGCCTTCGCCTTCAACTTCAACAACTTCACGCTGATCGAGCTTGTGACCGCGGGCGGCCCGGCCGTGCCCAACTCCGTGACTCCGGCAGGACAGACGGACATCCTGATCTCGTACTCGTACCGCGTGGCATTTGCCTCGGGCGCAGGCAACGACTATGCGTTTGCCGCGACGATCTCGATCTTCATCTTCGTGATCATCGCCTCGATCACGCTCATCAACTTCCGCCTCAGCCGTCGAGTGGAGAACTTGATCTGATATGGCCAGCATCGCTCGTCCGGCAGAGGCCACCCACGGCCGCCACATCGGGATGCGCAACCGACGTCGAATTGAGGTTGCCGTCAAGCTGATCGTGGCCCTCCTGGCCGCGGTGTACGCACTGATACCGGTGTTCTTCGTGGTGACGGCCGCGCTGAACCCGCTGAACACGGTCTCTGGCGCGTCACTCTTCCCGACGGCGGTGACGACCGACCACTTCGCGAGCCTGTTCAACGATCCCTTCCATCCGTGGCTGCAATGGATCGTCAACTCATTCTCGGTGTCGTTGATCACGTCCGTGATCGTCGTGGCGCTGTGCGCGCTGGCCGCTTACTCGTTCTCTCGTTTCCGCTTTCGCGGCCGGCGGCTTGGTCTCATCTCGCTGGTGATCGTCCAACTATTCCCCAACCTGTTGGCCATCGTCGCCCTGTTCCTGCTCTTGCAGGCCGTGGGCAAGGCACTGCCTACGTCGCTGTCCGTGCCGGGGATCGGCAACATCCCGCTGCCGGCGCTCGGACTCAACAGCCTGGGCGGGCTGATCCTGATCTACATCGGGGGCGCGCTTGGTTTCAACACCTGGCTGATGAAGGCGTACTTCGACACCGTTCCGATCGACCTCGACGAGTCGGCCCTGGTTGACGGCGCGACGCACTTCCAGGCGTTCCGCTACGTCGTCCTGCCGCTGGTGCGGCCAATCCTGGCCGGCATCGCCATCCTGTCGTTCATCGCCACCTACAGCGACTACCTGCTCGCCCGGGTCATGCTCACGGACACCAACAACTACACGCTGGCGGTCGGCATGGCCCTGTTCATCCAGGGTGAGTTCAGCCGCCAATGGGGCGTGTTCGCGGCGGGCGCGATCATCGGGGCGCTGCCGATCGTGGTCACGTTCCTCATCCTCCAGCGCCAGCTGATCGGCGGCCTGTCACAAGGCGGAGTGAAAGGCTGACGGAGAAGGGAGGCCCGGCGTCGCTGTCAGAGGCGGCCCTCCTCCACATTCCCGACGCGCCCTTCGCCTACGGCATCGGCGCGGACGAGCTGCGCGTGGTGCTGCGCGCGCCGCGCGGCGCGCTGTCCGGCGGCGAAGTGCGCTTCAACGATCGCTACGCGTGGGAAGGCACCGACTACGAGCCACTGCGCAATCACGCCCCGCTGATGCGCTACGCGATCGACGGCGCGCTCGAGTACTGGTCGGCGGACCTGGCCCTTTCGCCGCCGCGGATCCGCTATCGCTTCGGCCTGGACACGGCCGACGGCAGGCGCTGGTACGGCTGGGACGGGTTGCGCGACACGGCCGCGCCGCGCGGCGCCTTCGAGTTCGCCTACGTGCGCGAAGGCGATCTGCCCAACAGTCCGGAGTGGGCGCGCGGCGCGACCTTCTACCAGGTCTTTCCTGAGCGCTTCGCGCGCAGCTCTCCCGGGCACCGCCGCGGCCCGGTCGACGCCTGGGATGCGAAGGTCAGCAACAGGTCGTTCCTGGGCGGCGACCTGGACGGCATCGTCGAGCATCTCGACCACATCGCATCGCTGTCCGTTGACGGCATCTACCTGACGCCCATCTTCAGCTCGCCGTCGAGCCACAAGTACGACACGAGCGACTACTTCAGCGTCGATCCCGACTTTGGCGGCAACGCCGCGCTGCGCCGGCTGGTCGGTGCCGCGCACGAGCGGGGGATGCGCGTCGTCCTCGACGGGGTGTTCAACCACGCGGGCGCAGCGTGGGCACCGTTCGCCGACGCCCGCCGGCGGGGCGCCGCTTCTCCGTATTTCGACTGGTTCTATTGGCGTGGCAGTGGCGCCGGCGGGCTGGGCTACGAGACGTGGGCCACGAACGTGGCGACGATGCCCAAGCTGCGCACTAGCGAGCCGGCACTGCGCGAGCTGATCTGCGGCGTCGGCCGATTCTGGGTACAGGAGTTCGGCGTCGACGGCTGGCGGCTCGACGTGGCCAACGAGGTCGATCACGCCCTGTGGCGCGCGTTCCGGAGCAGCGTCCGTGGCGCCAATCGTGAGGCGTTCCTGCTCGGAGAGATCTGGGACTGGGCGATGCCGTGGCTGCGCGGCGACCAGTTCGACTCGACCATGAACTACCCGCTGCGCCAGTCGATCCTCGACTTCGCGGGCGCGGGCGCGGGCGGCGCCGCCGCTGCCGGTGACGGAGGTGCGCTCCTCGACGGGATCGACCGCATGCGTGCGGCCTATCCGGAGCCGATCCAGCCCTTTCTGTACAACCTGATCGGCAGCCACGACGAGGACCGCGCACTGACCGTACTGGGCGGGGACCGGCAGCGCCTGGCGCTCGCGATCGGCCTGCTCTATGCGCTGCCCGGCATCGTCTCGGTGTACTACGGCGACGAAGTCGGCATGGCCGGCGAGCGCCAGGAGGCAGGCAATCGAGCGGGCATGATCTGGGACGCACGACGCCAGGATCAGCGGCTGCTGGAGCTCTATCGACGGTTGGGCGTCCTGCGGCGCAGTCTGCCCGCGCTCAAGGTCGGTGGCTACGAGCGCCTCTCGGCTGACGGCTCGGTCGTCAGCTTCGCCCGCGGCGTGGGCAAGGATCGACTCGCGGTCGTGGTCAACGGCGGTCAGTCGGAAGTCAAGCGCAGGAGCACTCAGCGAGTCGTCGAGCGCATCGCATACGGCGATGCCGCGACTGACGCAGGCGTTCTGCCGCCGCTGAGCGTGACGCTCTACCGATGACGCGCTTCGAGGATCCGCCGGCCTGGGTCGCCGACGCGGTCTTCTACCAGATCTTCCCCGACCGATTCGCCCTCAGCGATCGGGTCGAGAAACCCGGCCCGCTCGAACCGTGGGACGCGCCGCCGACGCACCACGGCTTCAAGGGCGGCGACCTGCTGGGCGTCGTCGAGCATCTCGACTACCTGTCCGAGCTGGGCATCAACGCGCTGTACCTGACGCCGATCTTCGCCTCGGCCTCGAATCACCGCTACCACACCTACGACTACTACCGAGTCGATCCGCTGCTCGGCGGCGACGAGGCGCTGCGCGAGCTGCTCGACGCCTGCCACGCCCGTGGCATGCGCGTCGTCCTTGACGGCGTCTTCAACCACTCCGGCCGAGGCTTCTGGCCGTTCCACCACGTGGTCGAGAACGGCGTCCAGTCGCCTTACGTCGACTGGTTCCACCTTGATCTCGACACTGTCCGGGCGCGTGGGCTGCGGCCATATCCCACGCGCGACGACGTGCGCCGAATGGAGGCGCAGGCTCGAGGCTTCCGCGACGGTACGATCAGCCAGCGCGAGCTGGGCTACCGAGCCTGGTGGGACCTGCCGGCGCTGCCCAAGCTCAATACCGACAACCCGCACATGCGCGAGCACCTCCTTGGTGCCGCCGAGCACTGGCTGCGCTTCGGCATCGATGGCTGGCGGCTCGACGTCGCCGAAGAGGTCGATGCCGGTTTCTGGCGCGAGTTCCGCACGCGCGTCCGCGCGGTGAATCCCGACGCCTACATCGTTGCCGAGATTTGGCGCGAGAAGCCTGAATGGCTGACCGGCGACACGTTCGACGCGCTGATGAACTACCCGCTGGTCGAGGCACTGCTCTCGTTCGTCGCCGCACGGCATCTGGACGCGGCGGTCGTGCGTACGCAGCACGAGTACAGCGAGTTCGTGCGGCCGATGGACGGGCAGGCGTTCGCCGCGCGGCTCGAGCACCTCGTAACGATGTACCCGGCTCAGAATGTGAGCGCATTGCTCAACCTGCTCGGCAGCCACGACACGGCGCGCTACTTGACCGTCGCCGGCGGCGACGTCGCGTCGCTGAAGCTGGCACTGCTCGCGCTGATGACGCTGCCCGGCGCGCCGTGCATCTACTACGGCGACGAGATCGGGATGGAGGGCCGTCACGACCCCGACTGCCGGCGCGCCTTTCCGTGGGACGAATCGCGTTGGAACCGGGACCTGCTCGCGTTTACGCGGGCGGTCGTTGCGTTACGCCACTCGCAGGGTGCGCTTCGCCACGGCAGCTACCGGACTTTGGCCGCGGCCGGCGACGCCATCGCGTACGTGCGCGCCGAGGACGATGATGTGGCCGTGGTGGCCATCAACGCCGGTGAGTCCGAAGCGTCACTCGAGCTGCGCTCCGACGATCTGCGCGGCACGCGGATCGAACCGGTCAGCCTTCCCGCGATGGCGCCGGCGACGATATCGGAGCACGATGGATCGGTGCGCGTGACATTGCCTGCCCGTTCGGGCGGCGTCTTCGTGAGCGGTCGGTCGTGAGCCCGCTGCGCTGGGCGCTGACGATCGTTGCGGTCGGTGCCGGGCTCGTATCGGTGTTCGCCCTGTTCCTCGACAATGACCAAACCAAGCTGCCGCTGCTCGTCGCCGCTCTTGCCGTGTTCGGCATTGCCGTGGGCGTGCTCGGCTTCGGCCTCGCCAGCACGGCCGTCCGTGTCGGTGAGGAGCAGCGCATGGGTCGTGCTCTGGGCGTCGCGTTCGTCGGCGGTCTATTCGTTCTGATGGCCGCCGGCTCGCTCGGCCTGGCCATCGTCCTGGGCATCCTCGCCGGCGGCCTCTGACCGGCGGCGCGAAGTCTCCTAGTAAACTCGGACGGCCCTGCCCCCATCGTCTAGAGGCCTAGGACGCCACCCTTTCAAGGTGGAGATCAGGGGTTCGAATCCCCTTGGGGGCACTCCCGCCATCTTTCTTCTAAGAACCGTCTGGCCGCTGGTGTCCAAGTCATGGACTACGCGTCGGCGACGCCGCGCCCGCCTCGTCGCCTTGTCCGGCGTCGGTGGAGGATGCCTGGCACGACGCGGCGCGATTGAAGGTGCGCGTTATGCCATCGCAGGCGCCAAAGAGGGGGCGCTGCCCAACCCGTCGGCTACTCGCGTCCCGTAATCGGGATCGCACTTGGCGAAGAGCCCGACCATCCGCTCCTGAATCTGGCGCTCGCACTTCCCTAGCAGCGTCACCATGTTGAGGATGAGGTCCTCGCGCTCCCAGTTCGGCATCGTCCGGTAGCGCTCGCCGGCTTGGGCGAAGTCGTTCGTTCGCTCGATCTTTGAGCGTGTGAGCCGTCCCTGGATCTTCGGCTCGTAGTCGGGGGCGGACCGCTCGGCTTCCTGGAGCCCACCGGTCGAATTCGGCTCATAGTTGACGTGCGGGTTCGGGCCCGTCGCGTCGACCGCATAGGCCATCTGACCGTCGCGCTGGTTGGTCGCCGGCCGCACGAGCGGCTGGTTGACCGGCAGCTGGAGGTAGTTCGGACCGATCCGGTAGCGCTGCGTGTCGGAATACGAGAAGGTCCTTCCGGTGAGCATCTTGTCGTCCGAGAAATCTAGCCCGTCGACCAACACGCCCGTGCCGAAGGCGGCCTGCTCGTTTTCGGTGAAGAAGTTCTCGACGTTCCGATCGAGCGTCATCATGCCCACCCGGCGCAGCGGGAAGACGTCTTCAGGCCACGTCTTGGTGTCGTCGAGCGGATCGAAGTCGAGCTCTGGATGCGCATCGTCAGACATGATCTGGACGCTGAGCTCCCAGCGCGGGAAATCACCTCGCTCGATCGCCTCGTAGATGTCCTTTGAGGCACTGCCAAGCTCGGTCGCTTGGACGGCGTCGGCTTGGGCCTGGGTAAGTGACTCGACTCCCTGCTGGCTCTTCCAGTGGTACTTCACGAGGACGCCTTCGCCCTTCGCGTTGACCATCTTGTAGGTGTTGACCCCGAAGCCATCCATG